>Ga0172379_10000388_pt1 | contig 113346 bp, 97 predicted proteins | sample GrowelOW334metaG_FD_119756 | JGI IMG/M metagenome (GOLD analysis project Ga0172379, IMG submission 119756) | Groundwater microbial communities from an aquifer near a municipal landfill in Southern Ontario, Canada - Groundwater well OW334 metaG | ecosystem: Environmental > Aquatic > Deep... | reverse complement strand
GCCAATGAGCTGTTTCACGAACATCGGCAGCGTCGAGAGAATTACTTACGCCATTTTCAGCAGGATGAACAGGATCTGGCGGGAGAAGCCCCTAAAAATTACACAGAACTCTTGACGTCACCCGCCCGTAGGACCAAGGACCCGGGATGGTATGGGCCGATCAGCGCAGAAAAGACAGCCCTTGGGCCCAGGAGAAAAGACAACCTCCCGGATATCCTTTTGTCGACGGCATTACTTATGCTTTCAGATAACTCAACCATGAGAGCCCTGCGAAAAAGCGTCGCCGTGCTCCTCGCCGCAGCCCTGCTTTTGGCGCAGGTCCCGGCGCAGAACCTGGCCCATGCGCTCGGACAAGCGGCTGCCCCGGCAGCGGCAGCAGCGACCCCCGCGTTCTCCCCGGCGCTCGTCCCGATATCCGCGACCGCGCAGACTTGGCGGCTCTATCCTTCCTGCCGGTTCTTCGACGATTTCCCGGGCCTCAAAGAACTGCAGGTCCTCCCCAGCGAAACGACCTTCCTGCCCGCGCTGCAAAGAAGCCTGGACAGAAGCCCTCTCTCGCCGGAATCGATCGCAAGACTCGCGCCCAAGGAACAGCTCGAAACGGTCCGCGCGGCCGTGCGCGGCCTGACGCTCTCGGCCTTGGACTCCGCCGGCCAGGACTCCCTCGGCGCAAGCCCCGCCGCGAGGATCGAGGCCTCGTCCAAAAAGATCAACGCGCTCCAGGACCTGTGGAGGATCATGCATGTCCTGGGGAAAGAGGGGGAGCGCCTCTCGATACCGCTGAACGCGTCGATCTCCGCGGAGAGGAAGCGCTTATACGAGGAAAGCTCGGCGCTCATCGCCGCAAAAGCCGGCATGCTCACCGACGACGCGGGTTCGGCTCGCTGGCGCGGACGCACCGCGGACCTCGTTCTGGAAGACGGGGCCGTGCTCTCATTCAAGCGCCACGAAAACCAGGGAGAACTGGACGAAGAACGAAAAAAAATGGAATCCGCCCTCTCTTTCGGCATCGAAGCCCCGATCCCCTTGCTCGCCGATTTCCATTATTCCGGCAGCAAAACCATCCCCACCCATACGCCCAATGTGTTCACCCTCTCCGCGGACTTTCTGCCGTATGTGATTCCCAAGGAACTGGCCCAGGACTATCGCGCCTATCTCAACGACAAGCTCCCGGCTGCGATGAGCCCGGAGGAGAAAGCCGCCAAGATCGAATCCTCGGCGCTCAAGGCCGTGGACCACATGCTCCTGCTCCTGCACAATGACCGCGCGCACGCGAGCCTGACCGCGCTCTCGCACAATGGGAGCAAATGGGAATGGGATTTCTGGCGCTGGAACCCCCCGTTCTCAGGGAGGCTGCGCTGGGGGCCGAGCTTCATCAACCACTGGAAGAAAGGATTCTTCTTCCCGAACATCCGGCACTGCGGCCTGGCCGACTGGGAGCACATCGAATATCTGGATTTCTTCTATCAATTCCATCAGCACGACGATCACGGCAACGGGACCGTGCGTCATGACTCCTACTCCCTTGCCCTGGGACAGAATCTGGCCGAGCTCTCCTTCATCCTCATCCATTCCGCGGCGGTCAACGGACTCTCCCATGAGCGCACCGCGCGAATCATCCTGAGCGCGCTCAAAAGATATCTGGGCAATCTTCTGCCCGAACAGGAACTCAAGACCCTCGACGAGGGGGAGATGCTCCAGGCCCTGCGCTCGACCAGCCGAAGGTTCCGGCCGGTGCGCGCGTTCTGGAAGCCCGCGATCATCGCGCTCGGCCTGCTGGGACTCGCGTCAATACCCTTTTTGGTCTGGCCTTTCGTCCTTATATTTGCCTCACCGGCCGCCGCGCCCGGATTTTTCCTACTCGATGCGCTGGTATCCTTTTGGCTGTACATGCTTCTATTCGCCCTCGCCGACAAGATCGGCATGGTCAATCATCCGACCTATAACAACATCCCGGGAACCGTGTTCCACCCGCTCATCATGCAGGTCATCAAGCCCGCGGTCGAACTCCTGCGCAAGAACCAGGACCGCGTGGGCTTGCGCGCGCTGAGCCATCCCAGCGGCTCTCCCTGGGACCTGCGGCAAGCGATTCTTTTTGGCTTTGCGCTGCCCGCGGCATTCATCCTCCCGGCCGGCCTGCTCGGCTACTACGGGTTCATCGGCGCGTTATTGGCCGGACACCTGGGAATCCTGCTTCCGCCTCAAGCCGTCCTTTATACGCTGGCCGCCGGGCTTTCCCTGGCCCCGCTCCGCGGATTCTACGATCTCATCATGCTCGGCCTGCAAAAGATCCGCGCCCTGAGGCTCGCCAAAGCCGCTCCGAGCACCGGCCCTCCGCAAGAAACGATTGTCCTGGAGACGCCGCCCTCCCGCCGCCCAATAATCTAGTGTAGTAGCTCACAAGTCCCTTTACTTTCGCCGGAATGACGGAGTGTGTATAATGAGTTCTAAAATCCTATCGAACCGCCAAATTTGGCATACCTATTGCGAAAAACATTGTTTTCTGGTATATTTGCAGTAGGTTGATGCTGATTTAGCATAAAAAAGCATAAAAGGAGCTCGAAAATGGAAAATGGGAAGCTGGCGCTGTTCGATGAGTATGGGCATCTTACCTTTAATAAAAAGGCCATGGCCCGGCATCTGAGCAAGCAGACCTACGGCAAGCTCCTCGACGTCGTCGAGAACGGCGAAAAAATGGAGACCGAGATCGCCGACGAGGTCGCCCATGCCATGAAGGAATGGGCCATCAGCCTGGGCGCCACGCATTTCTGCCATTGGTTCCAGCCCCAGCGCGGGCTCACCGCCGAGAAGCACGACTCCTTCCTGAGCTTCGATGAAGCCGGAGCGCCCATCGACCGGTTCTCCGGCCGCCAGCTCATCCAAAGCGAGCCCGACGCCTCCTCCTTCCCGTCCGGCGGCATGCGCTCGACTTTCGAGGCTCGCGGCTACACGGCCTGGGACCCGACCTCTCCGGCCTTCATCCTGCACTCCACCAAGGGCGCCACGCTCGTCATCCCCTCGGTCTATCTCTCCTGGACGGGAGAGGTCCTGGACATGAAGACCCCTCTCCTTCGCGCCTTGCGCGTCATCGAGGACCGCGCCTTCCGCGTGCTCAAGCTATTCGGCAACCGCACGGCCCGCAACGTGCGCGTCACGCTCGGCCCTGAACAGGAATACTTTCTGGTCGCCAAGGAGTTCTACCGCCGCAGGCCCGACCTCATCTACGCGGGCCGCACGCTCTTCGGCGCGGCCTCGGCCAAGCAGCAGCAGATGGAAGACCACTACTTCGGCTCCATCCAGCCGCGCGTGCTGGACTTCATGACCGACCTGGACGGCCGCCTCTTCGAGCGCGGCATCCCGGCCAAGACGCGCCACAACGAGGTGGCTCCCAATCAGTTCGAGCTGGCCCCGATATTCGAGACCGCGAACCTCGCCTTGGACCACAATCTCCAGATCATGGAGATCATGCGCAAGACCGCCGACGAGCACGGCTTCGCCCTGCTCCTGCACGAGAAGCCTTTCTCCGGGATCAACGGCAGCGGCAAGCACATGAACTGGTCGCTCTCGGACTCCGAGGGGAACAACCTGCTGGAGCCCGGCGTCGCGCCCAAGAAGAACCTGCAGTTCCTGGTCTTCCTCTCGGCGTTCCTCTCGGGCGTCAACAAGTACGGCGGGCTCCTTCGCGCGGCCGTGGCCGACGCGGGCAACGACCACCGCCTGGGCGCCAACGAGGCGCCGCCCGCCATCATGTCCGTGTATCTGGGGGAATACCTGGACCGGCTCCTCAACGAGATCGAGAAAGGCTCCTTCACCAAGGAGTCCGCGCGCGAGGCGCTGGGCCACGGGCTCAAGAGCCTGCCCAGCATCGTGCTCGACAACTCGGACCGCAACCGAACCTCGCCCATCGCCTTCACGGGCAACAAGTTCGAGTTCCGCGCCGTGGGCTCCTCGCAGAGCCTTTCCGAGCCCGCAACAGCCATGTGCCTGGCCGTGGCCCACGGCTTAGACGAGGTCCTCGCCCGGCTGGAGAAGCACGCCGGTAAAGAGGACTTCACGCAGAAGGCGCTTGAGACCGTGCGCGAACTGGTCAAAGAGACCAAGCGCGTGCGCTTCGAAGGAAACGGCTACTCCGAGGAGTGGCATAAGGAGGCCGCGCGCCGCGGCCTGCCCAACGACAAGAACACGCCCCAAGCCTTGAAGACCTTCGTGCAGAAGGAGACCGTGGCGCTCTATGAACGCTACCGCGTGCTCTCCAAAGCCGAGCTCGAAGCCAAGCACGAGATCAAGCTGGAAGCCTATGTGAAGCTCAAGGAGATCGAGCTGCGCCAGCTAAAAGAGCTCGCATTGATCGACATCGCTCCGACGCTCGCACGGCAGGTCGAGCTCTACGGCGCGGCCGCCTCCCGCCTGGAATCCGCGAAACCCGGAGCCAAGACCTTCAAGGCCCGCCTGGCGGAATACGACGGGCTCTTCGCCGAACTCCACGCAAGCTGCGAGGAGACCGAAAAGGTGCTGGAGAAGTCCTCCTCCGAGCAATCCCTGGAGCAGCGCGCCCAGTTCCTCGCGGACAAGGGCGTGAAAGCCCTGGAGCGCATGCGCTCGGTCTGCGACGCCGTCGAGGCCGCCGTCGAGCACAAGCACTGGCCCCTGCCCAAGTACCGGGAAATGCTGTTCCTCATCTAAGAAGGAAAAGAAGAGGCCCTCCGCCGCGCAAGGAGGGCCTCTTCTTTTTTTGCGGCCGAGTGTTTGTCGCCCCTTATTTGCCGTAGAAGCGGTTATATATTTCAGCAAGCCCTTCATGGGACGATTCTTCATTCCCGCCGTCGAGATCCATTGTAACGGTATGGAAGAAAGACGGCATATCTGGAAGATAAACCTTTACGCCGCTCGGCGCGATAAGAGTAAGCTCCGCGTCGCCGTCATATAGGGAGCATGCGACACGAGGGGGCACGGTATCCCTCCCCAGCATGTCCAGGCGCTGAAGAACTAATCCGTTCATGTGTTTTCGCCACACCGAAGAGTCGTCGATATCCGCCGCATGCCAAATCCTCACAGTCGATGAATCATCTCTTTGCGTTCCCGGAGCGGATATCCTGTAAATCCTGACCTTCTCACCGATACCCGCCGGCCCGTTTCCCTCAAAGGTTGCCGCCGTGATTTTGTTCAGCCCCTGGGCGTCGTACACTTTCTGCATGAACTGCGTAAGACGCGGCTCATACTGCTTTTCGAAGGCGGCTCGCGCCTCCTCGATCAAATGGTCCGCGTGCTTGGCGCATATTTCATCCCCGCCAAGCCAGATATCATACGTTGGAGCTATGCGGTCATATCTTTCCTGGGCGCATGCGCCGCGAATAGACAGCATGAAGCCGTTCAGGATCAGTATTGCCGTTAATACTTTTCTGGTGTTCATATCGACTATTTCTCTCCCTATATCAAGCTTTATTCCTACGTCCGAATCATACCCGTCCTGCGAAAAGATCGTAAGAGCATTTTGGGGCACTTCCCAGGCAAAAAAAGACCTAACCCTTTATGGGACTTTTGGCCGACATGAAGCCGGCTCGTCTTTTGGATTGCTCCCTCGGCGCCGACTCGCTATCGAACGGCTGCTGCGGCGCGGCCAACGACCGAGGCTAAAGGCCCTTGTCCATATAAGACCTTTGGACTTGGATGAACGGCCCTTTTGGCCCAGGCGAAGCGCGGACGGCCCCGCTAAAATAAAAGGAATATGAGATCTCATCTCCGCGCCCGCGATCGGGCGCCGGCCGCGCTGTGCGCCGTTCTCCTCTTCGCGCCGGGCTCGGCTCGCGCGGCCGCGGCAGTCCAGGTCTCGCTTCCCCTATCCGCGGGACAAGGCCTTGTCTTGCCGATCGCGCCCGCTCTCGCAAGCGCAGGTCTCCCGCCGAACCCCGCGAACGCGAGCCTGCTCCTGCCCGATGCGCTCTCTGCACCACGAGAGACCCTCCTTCCCGCTGCGCACGCGCAGGCGGCGTCCGCGCAGTCTGCCGCCGTCGCGGATGCGCCGGAACAGGAGTTCACGCGACAGGGACAGCCTGAAACTGCCTTGCCGCTCATCCCGACGCAGACGCGCCCTCGGGAGGCCCGGCCTCCGCGGACCGGAGCGCTCCAGGCGGTCTCGCGCTTTCTGAAACGGCTGCGGCCCGGCTCCGCGCTGGAGGATGATCTCGCGCTCTCGGCCGCATACGACGGCGCCATGAAGGAGCTCGACCCGGACGCCGCATCGCGCTGCGTCAACGACGCGCGCATGCAGCGGGCTCTCTCGTCGGACGTCCGGGCCGTCGCGCCGGTCCTGGCCAAGGCGTACGCCCTGGAGGACCTCGCGGAACTCATTGAGTCCGTCAAAAGCCCGGGACGCCTGCGCGAGGCGCTGCTCTTGCGTCTGCGGCAGGGGAGATCGGAGTCTCTTTTCCGGCGGAAAGGACAGGCAGCATCCTTGAAGGACCTGGGCTTCGATGATGAACAGACCCTGCTCGACTGGGTGCGACGCTATCGCCCAGGACTGGAGATGAGAGTCCGCCGGGCGGCCCTTTCCTGGGAGACCCTGAGCCCGGACCTGCGGGAATGGCTGCGCGGCAAGCACGGCGACGACGTCCCGGAGTCGTGGACGAAGCGCCCCCTTGCGGAACGCGACTTGGCGGATGCCGCGATGGAAGGATTCTCCGAGTTCCAGAAACTTCCGCCTCCTAGGGATGCCGTTTCTTGGAGAGCCTTCCTCCGAAGAGGATGGGACATCGCGAAAATCATCGACCCGTCGCTGCGCTTCGATCTCGGCAAGCAGATGCAGAAAGCCGAGGCGATCCTGAGAGCGCGCTCGGAGCTGGAAAGGCTCGCGGCAACGGGAGAGGTCGCCGCGCGGGAGATCCTCCTCGGCCTCGATAAGGTCGAAGAGAGCGATCTTGCCGCGCAGTTGGAGTTCTTGGGCCATGCCTTGCTCGAATGGCCGGAGCTCGCCTTGAAAGAGCGCGTCGAACGCGCTATCCATGAACAGCGGGCCTCGCGGGAAGAAGAGAGCCTGTCTTCGGTGAATGGACTTCCGTTCGGGGTCCGTCTGGCCTTGGCCGGGGAGCTGCTGCGCGCGCGGCTGAGCTGGAGCGTGCGCGTGCTGCTGGGGGAGCTTCCCCTGGAAAGACTCGGTTCCTCCCTGGCGCAGTATTCTTCGGCCACGGGGAAGATCGCCTTCAATCGCAACGAGATCGAAGCCTGGCTGAAGGTGAGCGCCAAGACGCGGCGGGACTTCCTCCAGGACGCCTCCACGCAGAGGGCCCTGGCGCGGGACATGGCGGCGGTGGTGGTGCACGAGTTCACGCACCTCGAGCAGAACCGCTGGAGAACACGTCGCGCCCTGCTCGACGAATACGTCTGGGAAGACGAGATCGAGGCGCTCGCGGAAGAGTATTTTTTCTCCTTGCGGCAGAGGAACGCGGCCCCGCGCGAAGGCGACGGCTCGGATGCGGGGATGAAACTCTTCTCCGGCGGCTGGGATTCGGCCTTCTCAGGCAGCTACGACCGGCTCAAGAAGAAGTCTCGCGGAGTCTATTCCCACGTCTCGTCCCTGCACGCCCTGCTCGCCTCGCGGCTGGCCCTTGCCGCCGAGATGGATGAGAACATCGGAGTCTATTTCGTCGGGCGGGATCCGTGGACCAGGATCAAGCGGATGTGTTCGGACTTCGCCCTGAGGTGCCATGCCCATCTCGCGAACTGGAACTTGCGCTGGACCCTGCTGAGCTACGGCGATTACCCTCCTCATGGCTCCTTGCGGGAGTTCCTGCGGGATTCCGCCTTGGGCAGGGATTACATCCTCGATTGGGCGCAGAGGATGCGCGAGTGGGATCGGAACACCGACGCGCGCCTGCGCCGCGGATTCAACCTCCTCCGAAATCCGCCCCCGGCATGATATCAAGGCCTCCTACGAGATAAAGAAGGGGGGGAAAGTGGCGCAGATGGTCTACGGCAGCACCGGCAAGCGCTAGTCTTACTGTGTTATGCCGTAGCCGGGACCATAGGCGTTCACGACGAAGTCTATGTCCTTATCGCCCCTGCCGGAAAGGTTCACAAGGATCTTTTTCCCTTCTCCAAGCCGCCGCGAAAGCTTCAAGGCATAAGCCGCGGCGTGCGCGCTTTCTATGGCGGGGATGATGCCCTCTTTGCGCGACAATTCAAAGAACGCGTCGATCGCTTCCTTGTCGTTGATGGTCTCGTAATTCACGCGGCCGATATCCTTAAGGTACGAGTGCTCCGGACCCACGCCGGGATAGGCCAGCCCGCTTGCCACGGTATGCACCGGCAGCGGCTGCCCGGCCTGATCCTGCAGCAGATAGCACTTGAAGCCGTGAAGCATTCCGGGCCTGCCTTTCGTCAGCGTGGCGGAATGATCCCCGTCCTTGAAGCTCCGCCCCGAGGGCTCCACCCCGTAAAGTGCCACGGCCTTATCCGGCATGAAGCCGGAGAACAATCCGATGGCATTCGAACCGCCGCCCACGCAGGCGACGACCGCGTCGGGGAGACCGCCGGTCATGTCCAGGAACTGGCCGCGCGCCTCCCGGCCCACTATGGACTGGAAATCCCTCACCATCATGGGGAAAGGGTGCGGCCCCACCACCGAGCCTATGGCGTAAAACTGGCTCACGGGATCTTTAAGATAGGCCTCAAAGGCGGCGTCAACGGCGTCTTTGAGCGTTTTGGAGCCGGCAGTCACCGTGACCACCCGCGCGCCCAGGATCTTCATGCGGATGACGTTGGGGTGTTCCTTTTTAACATCGACTTCTCCCATATATATTTCGCATTCCAGCCCAAGAAGAGCGGCGGCGCTGGCAAGAGCCACTCCGTGCTGCCCCGCGCCTGTTTCGGCGATAAGCCTCTTCTTTCCCATCTTCCTGGCGAGCATGGCTTCGCCCAGGCAATGATTGATCTTATGGGCGCCGGTATGGTTCAAGTCTTCGCGTTTCAGATAGATGCCGGCCCGCCCGGCGCCTTCGGACAATCTCGCGGCGTGGAACACGGGACTCGGACGGCCGACGTAAGTCCTGTAAAGCGCGCCAAGCTCATCCTGGAAGGAGGCTTCCGCGCGCAAGGTCTTATACGCGGCGGTGATCTCATCCATTATCTTCTGCAGCTGGGGCGGGAGAAAGCTTCCGCCGTACTGACCGAAAAACCCTTTCTCATCGGGCGTCTGCCGCGTCTCTGTATCGGTGTTCATTGTAAAGGTCTCCTTATCATGGCCGCCGTCACGGATCTGCGGTTCTTCAGTATTCTTGAACCGCGTGTGATTTTGCAGAGGCTTATTCTCAGCCTGCGGGCTATGTCCCTCTGCGAATGACCGGAGTTCAGCATTTGTATGAGCCGCCAACGGAGCATGACGCTGCGCAATTCGTCCGGCGTAAGGATCTCCTTTAAAAACCGGCCCATACGGGCCTCGGACTTTATGGAGACCAGCGCCCCCAAGAAACCGCATCCCGCCTCGGCCTCGCGCGCCTCGGTGTTTCTATTCATAGAAACATGATATCAAAACTCCGCCTCGCGGTCAAGCCGCCGCAACTGCGAGGGCTCCCTTTCGGGAGCCCTCATGAACGACCCTTCCTGGGTCCCGGCTTTCGCCGGGACGACGGGTCAGCTTGCGGACATGAACGGATAGTCCACGCTCTGCGGGGGGACGAAGTTCTCCTTGATCGTGCGCGCGGAGGTCCAGCGCACGAGGTTGAGGAAGCTGCCGGCCTTGTCGTTGGTGCCCGAGGCGCGGGCGCCGCCGAAGGGCTGCTGATTGACCACCGCGCCCGTGGGCTTGTCGTTGATGTAGAAGTTCCCGGCCGCGTTGGCCAGGACCTCGGTGGCGCGGGAAACGGCCGCGCGGTCCTGGGAGAAGATCGCGCCCGTGAGCGCGTAGGGAGAGGTCTTGTCGCACAGGCGCAGGGTCTCCTCGAAGCGCTTCTCCGGATACGCATACACGGTCAGCACGGGCCCGAAGATCTCCTCAGCCATGGTCTTGAAGTCCGGCTTGGAGGCCAGGATCACGGTGGGCTCGATGAAGTAGCCCTTGGAGGCGTCGGACTTCCCGCCGAATATCACGCGCCCGCCCTTGCTGGGCTTGGCCTCCGCGATATAACCCGTGATGGTCTCGAAGGCTTTCTTGTCGATGACCGCGTTGACGAAGTTGGTGAAGTCCTCGACTCCGCCCATCTTGAGCGCCGAGAGCTGCTCAGCCATGATCTTGCGGACCTTGGGCCAAAGATTGTCCGGGATGTAGGCGCGCGAGGCGGCCGAGCACTTCTGTCCCTGATACTCGAAGGCCCCGCGGGTCAGCGCGACGGCCAGAGCCTGCGGATCGGCCGAGGGATGCGCGAACACGAAGTCCTTGCCGCCGGTCTCGCCCACCAAGCGAGGATAGCCGCGGTACTTGCCGATGTTGCGGCCCACGGTCTCCCACATGGATTTGAAGACCGGAGTCGAACCCGTGAAGTGGATGCCCGCGAGCTCCGGATGGTTGAGGATGATCTCGCTGATCTCCGCGGAGGAGCCGGTCACCAGATTGACGACTCCGTCGGGCAGGCCCGCGGCGCGCAGGATGGCCATGACATAGTGCGCGCTGAAGACCGTGTTCGCCGCGGGCTTCCAGACCACGGTGTTGCCCATGATGGCGGGAGCCGTGGGGAGATTGCCCGCGATGGAGGTGAAGTTGAAGGGCGTGACCGCGTAGACGAAGCCTTCGAGCGCCCGGTACTCCACGCGGTTCCAGGTCCCTTTCGGAGAGAAGGGCTGCTGGGCGTAGAGCTGCTCGGCGAAGGCCGTGTTGACGCGCCAGAAGTCGATGAGCTCGCAGGCGGAGTCTATCTCCGCCTGGAAGGCGTTCTTGGACTGGCAGAGCATGGTCGCGGCGTTGAGCGTGGAGCGATACGGCCCGGCCAGGAGCTCGGCAGCTTTGAGAAATATCGCGGCCCGCTCGTGCCAGGGCGTGGCGGCCCAGGAACGGCGCGCCTTGAGCGCCGCGGCGACGGCGGCCTGCGTCTCCTTCCTGCCGCCGATGTGGTAGCGGCCGATGAGCTTCTCGTGGTCATGCGGCATGCGGCAGTCGCCCCGCTTGCCCGTGCGGATCTCGCGTCCGCCGATGAAGAGGGGGATATCGATCTGCGCGGAGGACATCTCCTTGAGCTTGGCCTTGAGCTCGGCTCGCTCGGGACTGCCCGGCGCGTAGTCGCGGATCGGCTCGTTGACCGGGATCGGGACTCGGATCTGGGAATTCATGAAGTCTCCTCCTCTATGTCGCAGCGTCGCCGTATTGTAACACCCTCTGCGGCCTCCTGGACATTGACCGCGATCAATAGCAGGAATCAAGCATGGGGCTTGATGGGCCTTAAGGCCTACAACGCATGCTTAAGATACACTGGCTTGGTCGCAAGGAGAAAAACCATGCCGAGAAAAGATTTTCATACGTTCCTCTTCACCGTCCTGTTCGCGGCCGCGATCCCGGCCTCCGCGCAAGTCATCGTGCTTCCCGCGTTCAAGCCCGTGATCCCGAGCATCGTCTCTCCCGTATGGCTGCCGGGCCCGCGGATCCCTTTCACGCCTTGGACCACCCAGGTCCAGAACCCCCTGCCCGCCGTGGATGCCTTGAAGCCCCTTCCTCAGATCGAGATCATTCTGCCCGAAGAAAGCGCCGCGCCCATCATCGTGGATGTGCATCTTAAGGAAGAGACCCAAGAGGTCCCGGCCAAGAAAGCTCCGAAGACCCAGCTTCTCAAGAAAACGGTCCCTCAATCGTTCCTTCGCGCGCAAGAGCGCGGCCGGACCGGCGGCATGGACTCCGAGACCCTGGACAAATCCTTCGATGGAACCTCCTCCGAATCGTCTTCCGCGCCGGTCTATGCCGAAGAAGACGCGAATGTTCATCCGGTCCGCATACAGACCCTGCCGGAGTGGGACTTAGAGCAGGACCTCGGCATCCGTTGATCTTCCGCGTAACATTCCTTTAACAACCCCGCAACAGGCAGGCAACCTTCATCTTCTATCCTCCAGATGAGGGAATCCATGTCTGAACGCGCTTCACAGACGCAATGGGACGACCTGCTGGAGGGCCCCGAAGCCTCCGAGCCGCGCAAGTTCGCAGCCGGCACGGAGACCGAGCAGCGCCTTTCGGCGTACATGACGCATGAACTGCGCGCACCCCTGACCTCGATCCGTTCCGCCCTGGCGCTCATGCAATCTCAGCTCGACTCGCGCCTGGAAACCGAGGAACGGCAGGTCCTCTCTCTGGCCATCAAGAACACGGACCGGCTCAACAACCTCATCAGCGACATCCTGGACTATGAGAAGCTCCGCGCCGGGAAGATGACCGTGGAGCGCACGGCCCTTCATCCTGAACATCTCATGCTGGAGGCCGCGGAAAGCCTGCGCTCCTGGGCGGTCTCCAAAGGCGTGCGGCTCATCTGCACGGCCTCGTCCGAGCCCCTGCCCCGAGTGTTCGCGGACCGGCGCAGGACCGTCCAGGTGATCATCAATCTCATCTCGAATGCCATCAAGTTCACTCCCGCGGGCGGACGAGTGGAACTCTCCGCCGCGCTCGGCAGCTACGAACATGCCGGCACCGTGCTCTTCAAGGTCAAGGACACGGGCCCCGGCATCCCGGGCAAGGACCTTGAGAACATCTTCAACTGCTTCGAGCAGTCCGCTCTCGGGATCAAGACCTCCCAAGGCACGGGCCTGGGCCTCACGCTCTCGCGGCTGATGGTCGAGCGCCAGGGGGGGAGGATCTGGGCGGAGAGCTGGCGCGGGCTGGGGGCAAGCCTTTTCTTCACTCTCCCGGCGCATGCTCCCGATGTCGCTCGTCCCGTGCAGGCCTATCCGCAGCCCATCGAGTACCACGGCCTTATCATAAACATCTCCCGCCGCCTAAACTCCTTCGTGACCGCCCTCTTCGCCTGAGCCAAAAGCTATAATTTCGCGTGCCGAAGACACGGCGACGCTTCTTGCTGGTCGGATTCGGGCTCATCCTCGTCTCGGCGTTCTTCGACAATATCCGCGGGCTGGTCCTGCCGATCTTCTCCGGAGATTACGGGCTCAGCCACACCCAAGCCTCGGCGTTCTTCTGGGTGGCCGGCGCCTCCGCGTTCCTGGGCTCCGCGGCTTCCGTGCGCCTCCTGGAATCATGGTCTCATGGCCGCTACCTGCGCGTCTGCCTGATCCTGCAGGCCGCGGCCGTCCTCTGCGTGGGCTCGGGCATGGGCTATGCCTCGCTCATCATCGGAGGATTCTTCTGGGGCGCGGCCAACAACGGCATCGGCTTCTCCGCGAACCTGGTCGTGCTGCACGGCTCCACGGACGCGGAACGCGGCCGCCGCATGAGCGCCCTGCATCTCTTCTACGGATTGGGAGCGGCCCTGCCCGCATTCTATGTCGCGCCGCTGGCGGCAAGGGCTATCGCCCCTCAAGCCATGGTCCTGCCGACCATCGCCTTGGCCGCGATCCTCTGGCCCTGCGCCGGACTGCTGGCCGCCGGTCCTCATCGCGCCGACGAGGAGAACGTACCCCGGATGCATTGGCGCCAGATGTTCCGGCGAAACTCTCTCTCCCTGGTCGGAGTGCTATCCATCTATGTCCTGGGGGAAGTCCTCACCTCCATGTGGCTGGCGACTTTCCTCATCGACGCGGAAGGCTTCACCGCGGACCATGCAAGCCGCTTCCAACAGACCTACTTCCTGGCCCTGGCCGCCAGCCGAGCGCTCGGAGCGGTCTTCATCAAGCCCGGCGCCGAGAAAGTCTTGCCGGGACCGCTGATGCTGGCCGCGGCCCTCGCCGCCGCCGCGGGAGCCTCGGGCAGGCCCTGGGGATTCGTGCTGGCCTCCTTCTGCTTCGGCCCGGTCTTCCCGCTCTTGGCCTCCCGCTTGGCAGGCGATCATCCCCGCGATTACCCTCGCTTGATGGCATTCGGATTCGCGCTCATGACCGTGCTGCTGGCGCTCGGCCATGCCGTACTGGGCCGCATCGCGGATATCGCGGGACTCCGCGCGGCATTCTCCATCCAGCCCGTCTGCCTGCTGTCCGCCGTGCTCCTTCTCTGGACCCTTCCCTCTCCCGCGCAGGATAGCCGCCCATGACCGGCTTCGATGAAGCCCGCTGGTCCTTGCTCGGAGCATTCATGTTCCTCTCCGGAGTCGTGGACTCCCTGGCCGGAGGAGGGGGACTGATCACCCTGCCGGCCTATCTCGCCATGGGACTCAATCCTGCCCTCCTGCTCGGGACCAACAAGCTCTCCTCCTGCATCGGGACAACGGTATCCATGGGGCTCTACTCGCGCAGCCTGCGGCTCAACGTGCGGCAGATGCTTCCGGCTTGCGCCGCGAGCGTTCTGGGCGCGGCTCTCGGCGCAAAAACAGCGCTCCGGCTCGATCCCTCCTGGATCCGCTGGCTGCTCCTGGCGGCCCTGCCGCCCATAGCGATCGCGGTCCTGGCCCGCGGCCGCGCGCAGGAAGACGACTCCGGAGCCGCTGCTCCGCGCCCCGTACTTCGCCGCAGGACGGCGCTCATATCTCTTCCCATCGGGCTCTATGACGGCTTCTTCGGCCCGGGCACGGGGATCTTCCTGGCCCTGGGCTTCAACCGTTTCTGCCGCTTCAGCCTCCTGCGGTCCACGGCCTGGGCCAAGGCCGTCAACTGGTCCTCCAACGTGACCGCGCTCTGCGCCTTCCTCGCCGCGGGAGCAGCGGACCTGCGCCTGGGCCTTGTGATGGGGGGCATCAGCGCCGCCGGGCACTTCACGGGCTCTCATCTGGGACTGCGCCGCGGAGCGAAGATCATCCGGCCCGTGATCGCGGTAGTCTGCACCGGCCTTTTCCTCAAGATCCTGCGCGACGTCCTCCACAATTAGTTATAGTATCGCCCGCTATGCAAGGCAGACAGGAGATTCAAAAGGCCCGGGATTTTTTAAAAAAGGAGTCGCTCTTCCTCTGGGACAAGCTCAACCGCGTCCATCCCTGGATCGGCCGGCTCGTGCTTTACGGACTCATCGGACTATGCCTTTTCGCCGGACGCAGGCAATACGCGCATCTCCTTGAAACAAGCTCCATCGAACACGATGCCAACGGCGTGCAGGTCTACACCGGAGACCTCGGCGGCCGCAATCTCGAAAGAAAACTGCTGGAAACAGGCTCCTCCAAGCAGGACGTGCGCGATATCCTGCGCCTGCTCGCGAAGAGCGGAGGGGTGCGCCGCAGCTATCCCGGAGACAGCTACGAGCTCGTGCGGTCCACCGACGACTCCTTCCTGCATCTGACCATGATCCGCGGACTCAAGCGGATGGTCGTCATCCCCAGAAGGAACGCCGACGGCTTCTTGATGCAGACCTCCAATATCCCGATCATCGTCTATCGGCACCAGGCCCGCGGAGACATCCGCAGCAATCTCTGGCTCTCCATGCAGTCGCGCGGAGTCCCGCCCACCATCATCCAGGAATTCGCGGACATCTTCCAATGGTCCGTGGACTTCCTCACGGAAACGCAGGCCGGGGATACTTTCGCCGTGGCTTGGGCGGAGCGCAAGAGCCCGGACGGACGCAACTGGGGGCGGACCATCGAGAGCGGCCTCTACGCGGGCCGCACCACCGGCCGCCATACCGGCATCCTCTTCAACGACGGCTATTATGACGAGACCGGCAACTCCCTGCAGCGGATGTTCCTCAAGGCTCCGCTCAATTATCGCAGGATATCCTCTTATTTCGCGTCTTCCCGCTATCATCCGATCCTCAAGACGCGCCGCCCTCACAACGGCACGGACTATTCCGCGCCGTACGGCACGCCGGTCTCCTCCATCGGCAACGGCGTGATCTCCCAAGCAGGCTATCGCGGCGGGCTGGGCAATGCCGTGGAGGTCCGCCACAACTCCTCGTATGTCACGCTCTACGGACATCTCAAGGGCTTCGCCAGAGGCATCCATGCCGGAACGCACGTGCGGCAAGGACAGGTCATCGGCTATGTCGGCTCCACGGGAATGTCCACGGGCCCGCATCTGCACTTTCAGATAGGACAGAGCGGCCGCTGGATCGATTTTTTGCGCATCAAGACCCCGCGCGATCGGACCGTGCCCGCCGCGCAGATGGGCTCTTTTGCGTCCGTCCGGGCCCAGGCGCTCCAGACCTTGGGAGAATCTCCCGTCCAAGTCGCCTCCTCCGCCGCCCCTGCAAAAAACGCGGCGCGCTGAAAAATAAAGTCCGAAATGTTGTATCTCGGCCGCCGCCGTGCTATAATTATTTTCAGGCGCACGTCATGAAGTCGGCAGGACGTCTCGAAGCACGAAAACCGCACCGCTGTCATACAGGGGCGCGGTTTTGTCTTTTGGGATGGCCGTACGGGCTTCAAATCAATGCGCAACAGGAAGGATGAGTTCGATGAAAGGAACAGTAAAGTGGTTCAATGATCAGAAGGGCTTTGGTTTCATCACGCCGGAGGACGGATCCCCCGACGTTTTTGTCCACCACAGCGCTATTACGATGCAGGGATTCCGCACGCTGACCGAGAATCAGAAGGTCGAGTTCGACATGACGACCTCTGACAAGGGACCGCGCGCGGCCAACGTCAGGTCCGCCTGATCCGCTGGAAGGAACCACAAACAAGGGGCCCGCGAAAGCGGGCCCCTTCCTTTTTATAGGCTGCTCAAAAAATAACGCGCGGCTCAGTTTGGTAGGATGACCGCATGCAGGTCTCTCCCGAGGAATTCGACCGCCTGGCCGAGGAGGCCTTCTCCGCGATCCCGGCCCCCATCCGGGAATGCCTCTACAACGTGGAACTCGACGTCCGCGCGCATCCAGGACCGGAAGCCGGACGCCTGCGGGGGACTCGCGGCCTGCTGGGGCTGCACATCGGGCCCTCCCGCGCCGAGCTCCTGGCCGCGGGCGACTCTCCCCCGCAGATGCCCGCGCGCATCCTCCTCTATCACCGGAACATCGAGGCGGACTGCCCGGACCTTCCGGAACTGCGCCGTCAGATCCGCTTGACGCTGCTCCACGAAATCGCGCATCATTTCGGTATCGACGACAAGGAACTGCGCGAGCAGTGGCCTGAAGGCGCGTAGGCGCACGATAAAATGGATCCGAAGAAATTCGTCAAAGGGAAGCATGTCTACACGAAGTGGGGGAAAACCACGGAGGTCCGCACCATGCCCGAGCAAAAGACCGAACAGCCTCAGAACGTGCAGATCCAAGTGGAAGCCGACGACGCGACCGCCCAAGGCATCTACGCGAACCTGGCCGGAATCGCCCACACCGAGACGGAGTTCGTGCTGGACTTCCTCTTCCTTCAGCCCAATACGCCCAAGGCCAAGCTGCGCTCGCGCATCATCTCCAGCCCGGCGCACACCAAGCGCCTGCTGGCCGCCATCGCCGACAACGTGCGCAAATACGAGGAGCGCTTCGGCATCATCCCCCTGGCGCCCCCGCCCTCGTCCCCGCACGAATCGCGCCACTGAACCGGGTCCCCCGCGGGAATAGGATGGGGAAGAGCGTCTTCTGGATGTTGCGCGCGGCCCTAAGATAGCCTTCGGCGTTGGGATGCCCGTCTTTCGCGAAGAACCTGGACTTGTCGGCCTCTCCTTTGAACAATCCTCTGTGATCGATGCAGGGGATGTTCCGGCTGCGAGCGAACTCGACGGCCACGGCGCTGGGCCAGTCCTCCTGGTCGTAGGTCTGCAGGACCAAGAGGATCTTCCTCTCCCTGCAGACGCGCAGGATCTCCTGCAAGTTATAGGCCAAGGCCTGCCGGAATATCCCGGCATCGGCCTCGGACAGGGTCCCGCGCAAAAGGAATCTGCCCTCTTTATCCCAGGTGCGCCCGTGCCCTCCCAGATGCGTGAAGTGCTTGAGGAATTTATAGACCCTTGAGCAGGAAAGGACCGCATCCGCCTTCAATAAAAACGCCCGGGGGCCGTGCATGAACAGATATTGATTGCCCTGCCGGAGATTGCTCGCGTCATTGAGCCCGACGAGCAGGAGCACGACCTGCGGCCGGTATCGCTCGATGTTCTTCTCCAGATTCCGCAAGATCATGGAACTGTTCGCTCCGGGCACGCCCTGATTGATGACTCGCACTCGACCGGGATAGACGGCATCGAAGAGCCTCTGCAGATGGTCCGGGCAGGAACTCCCTTTGGGCGCTCCGAGGCCGAACGTGCACGAATCTCCCAGGCACAGGATGTTCAAGTCGCGCTGACCAGAGGAAGCCTCGAAGACCTTCGAGCGCCGAGCCTCGCGATAAAGGCTCCCGGAGATCCGAAGCGCCAGTTCCGCGGCGGACAAGCCCGCGGCGATTCCCAGAACGATGAGAAGGACTCGCTTGCGAGAAGTGCTCATGGGCTTATCCCGCGGGCTCCGGTTCCGCCTCGCCGGCGGGAAACTGGACCGTCCGCAGCGCGACGGCGATGCCTGCCATGCAGAGGATGGCGGCCGCGGCCGCGATGTGCAGGAATGAGCCGACCCGTCCCTGCGCTACGAAGACCGCGATGAAGGGCGCGACCCCGGCGCAGACTACGCGATCGAGAATGGATTCCACCGAGAGCAGGGTCGCGCGCAAACGGGAATCCGCGATCGCGTCATTGAGCACCTGCCGCTGGATCGGATAGGATAGCCCCGCGGCCGTCGAGAAGAGGAGCAGGGCCGACACCGTGCCTGCTTGACCCGAGACCGCCATGAGCGAAAGGCTCGCCGCAATGGCGCCGGTGAGGATGAATACCGCTGAAATGTCCGACAGCTTTCCGCGAAAGAGATCGTGGCGCGAGGAGCCCCAGGCCTCGAAGAGCGTCATGACGGACATGATCCAGCCGTAGGAAGCCACGGAGAAGGATTTCGACTGGAGCACGGGCTGATAGAGATTGATCTGGCCGATGCGCACGAGCACGAATATCCCCGTTCCCTGGAGCATGAGCAAGAGGAGCACGCGCGAGCCGCGCAAGGCCGCGAACACGGGAAGCACTCGAGTTTCCCAAAGCCCCCGCAACCCGGCGGGAAGCGTGCCCGAGCTTTGCTGCGAGAAAATACCGCTTCCGCTCTCTGTTGGTGAGCGGCCCGCATCCGAAATGTGTTGGGGCGCGGCCTGCGCAGGCAGGCGCCAGGCATAGACGCAGGCAGCCAAGCCGCAGAGCGCGGAAAGAGAGTAGGGCAGGGAGACATGCCACTGCATCATGGCGCCCACGCCGGCCCAGCCCACGACCTTGCCGACCAAGCCGTAGGCCCGGGCCTTGCCTTCCACGCCCTTATATTCCTCGACGACGCCCTGCGCCTTGAGGTATTCGTAAAGATAGGCGTTGGACGCGCCGGAGACCAGCGAGCGCGCCAAAGCGATGAGCGTGAAATGCACGAGGAAACCCGCCGCGCTCGTCCAAAACACGGGCAGGAGATTTGCGGCCAGGATCGTCAGCGCGCCGGCGCGCAGGCTCGTCCGATACCCTTTCCGGTCCGCGAACAGGCCCGTGGGGATCTCGAAAAGACAGAAGACCAGATAGTAAAAGCTCTGGATGGAGAATATCTGCGCGTCCGAGAGTCCCATGCGGCGCTGATACTCGTAGAAGACCGGCAGCCAGAGATGGAGGGGGAAAAAGAACTGGAATCCATAATAAAGAGAAACGACACGCCGTCGTGAAACAGAGGACGATCCCAATGAAACAACACGGGACGATTGCTGGGCCCCGGCTTCCGCCGGGGTGACGCCCGCACCGGCTTGCACCGGGGAGACGTCATCCGGCGAGGACGTCATCGGTACGGCCGGATCTGAAGGATGTAGAGGTCCTGGCCGCTGAGCACCCATTCGATATCCAAGGGCGTGGAGAAGGTATAGTCCTGCGAGTAATGCGACTGCAGGAGCCTTCCGGCCAGCGCAAGCTTCTGGAGCGAGGCCTTCTGATCGATGGAGAGATCCTCCTTGGCGCCGCCCAAGGAAAGCGTCCTTCCGCCGCCTTCCACGGTATTGTAGAGGAACTGATACGGGAGCTCGGAGCCCTGCACCACGTTCTTCACGGAACGTTTGGACGCATTGATATAGACATTGCGGAAATCCCCGGCCTGGGCCGGGTTCTTGGTGACCAAGACCCCGCCCAACGTCGAAGGAGCTTCTTCCTGGATGATGACTCCCATGTAGCAGTCATCGAGCGAGATGCCCACCTCATGGCGCAGGCGCACGCTGCGCGGGCTGACCAGGGAGGCCCAGACATCGCGCACGCTCTCGAAGAGGTGGTTCGCGGTGGTCACGTGATTGATGGATTCGTAGATGCCCGCGGCAGAAAAGTTCTCCAGGTCCTCGGCATTCGAGGAACTGCGCACCACGAAGCTGCGCACTCCGCCCAAGCGCTTGACGATCTGCGCGTCGATGTAATCGCGCATCTTGTCGGGCAGGCGCTGAGAACGGATGGCCTGCTCCAGCTGGAGGCAGAGCGGCTCGATGGCGGCCTGCGCGTCGAGCTCCAAAGCCATCTTGAGCTTGCCGATAAGCTGCTGGATGCGGGGGGAGGATTGCAGGAACTCCTGATGCAGGGAGAAGGGGATGGCGATTCCGCGAGGAACGCGCACCGCGGACTTGAGGAACTCCCAGGAGGCGCGAGCCAAACGGCCCTCGCCCTTCACATGGAGTTGGGCCGCCAGATGGCCGAGCAGGTTCTCGCGCGGAGGACGCTGGATCTGGTAGAAGCCCAGAAGGCGCTCGGAGCCTTTCTGGAGCACGCGGTGCAGTTCGCCCAGGCTCGCGGCCTTGGTCCCGTAGCGGGAGCGGTCGCTCAAGCGCAGACGATCAAGGGACTCGACCGGAGAGCGCACGACCTCCGGCTCCTCCATGCGCACGGGCTGGCTGCGCAGGTCCGGACGCTCCGGGAGTTCTTGGGGCTTCTTGATCTCGCGCAGGAAGATCTCCGAGGCATCCGTGTCCACTCGGTACTCGACCCAGCGGCCGTCCAAGCCCTCGCGCTCGATGCGCTCCAAGACGTCGAGCCCGATGGCGTTGGGGATGCGCCAGCCGCTGGCCAGGACGTTGGTGTGAGAGAGCGGCGTGGTGTGGCGGGTGTTCAAGATCCCGGCCACGCGCGGGATATCGTCAGGCACGCGGTCCATGACCAGGATGTCGTGCCAGGCGATGGAGCCTGATTCCCGGCGATAGTCTTTTTCCGTGCGGAACACGCGCAAACGACCCTGCGCCTGCCCCTTATTGAGCGGGATGAAGCGGGCCGAGGCGAAGAGCTGATGGCTGTAGATGCGCGGGACCTGCGCGGGGTCGATCTCCGCGATGAATCCCTCCTGCTGATGGTTGGCCGGCTTGAAAAGCAGGGGGAGGCTTGGATCGAGATGCTTCTGAACGAAAGAATAGAAGTATCGCAGCATCTCGGCGTCCATGGTATCGACTTCCACGGTCTCCAAGGTGAAGAAGTCCTTGCCGTGCAGGGCCAGGATGCCGAGATAGAAGCGCCTCTGAGGATCCATGTAGACGCTCTTGTTGAACTCGTCGATGCGGGCCAAGAGCAGGCGGTGATCCTCTTTGAGGATCTCCGAGCCGATGTAGGCGGAGTGGAACTCATAGCGCGCGGCGTTGATGAAATGGATCTGCGAATTCTCGCGGTCCACGACGACTTTCACGTAGGGATAGCCCGCGAGCACGCCGGCAAGCTGCTGGAAGGCCTCCAGCGTCAGGCGCTGGCCGATGATGCCCGGGACCGCGTTCTCAGGCGAAAGGACCTCTTCGCGGGTCCCGCAGGCCGCGTTCTTTACCCGTGCGCGCGTCATCGTCGTCGACATGAGAACTCCCATCGGCAAAACGGCGCAAAGGCCCTCGCCGCTATCGTCGATGAGTTATTTTAGCAATTGAAAGGGCTGCCCGCCTTTGACGGAAGTCAACGACCGCGGAAGGACAGAAGATGTTCCAAAGGCTCGGCGATCATCTCCTGGTGAAAAGACTGGAAGACCGGGTCCTGCACGGCTTGACGCAAGCGCGAGAGGCGGCGGCTGCCGAAGGGGTGAAAGAACGGCCTTGCTTGAGCGGCGCGCATGGACGCCAATCTCCCGCGGACCTGCGCAAGCGCTTGGTCTAAGTCGGAAAGCGCGGCAGGCTGAGTCCTGCGAAGCTTGGCGCGATGCTCCTCCAGGATGCGCAGGCGCTTCTCATAGGCCCGGATCGGGTCTCGGCGCTCCTGTGCAGTCGAGCCGAGCGCAAAGGCCGGCAGCCATACCTTCACTTGCGGCCAGTATGACTCCGGATCCGCCATGAGCTTGCGCGCCTCCAAAACCATCATGGTCGGATGCCCGGGCCGCGCCCCAACGGACATCGGATGCGGCACTCCCCGCGGGTATGCGGGTCCCGCAGGCCTGAAGAGCTCCATGGCGACCAACGCGCTGCAAAGTGTCGCGGACTGCTCCGTGCCCTGGTCCTGATAAAGCACGGCCTCCCAGCCCTTGAGCTCGCGCGAAGCTCTCAAGTAATAGAGCATGTGCTGGAGCCCATGCGCCGCGGCCGCGGCCGCGGACTGCAAGGCAAGCTCCGGATCGCTCATGCGGGAAAACCCTGCGTTGTAAGAGTACGTCCACTCCGAGAAATCCTCCTTGCCCGGCTGGGAGGTCTCCAGAAATTCCACGCCGTCCTCTTCCTTTATAAAAGTCCCATCGACTTCCATGGGCTTGACCTGGATGCGGACCCCTCTCAACGCCGCCTCATCGAGGATATCGGTCAGCAGCATGCGTCCCGTGGGACAGCGGGAGAGTTCGGCGATCACATCCTGGGTGAAGGCATCCATGCGCGCATCCCCGGTCTGAAAAGCCAGCTGCGCGGAGGAGCGGGCGCGGGCCATGAGAGCGGCATCCGGCAGGCCCAGCGGCCGACGCGCGCCGGAAACCGGAGACGTCCTGAACGCGGAGAACTCCTGCGCCTGCGGCAGGGAAATGACCGCCTTGGATATTCCAGCGCACGCCAGGAGGAGCAGACTGCCCAGGAGGAAACGACGCAAGCGCACGTCCATGCCGATAGGATAGGCCCGGCCGTTCAGGCCCGCTTGAGGCAAATGGGCCCTGCCCCCTAGGGGCCTAAGGGCCTATGATCTATTGCCCTTTCGGCTCTCCCGGCAGGGGGGAATCTCCCTTATCCTTATCGTAATGAGCTTAGAAAAAGCCCTGCGTAAAACCCTGGCGATCCTGCTCGCGGCCGGCCTGCTCCTGGCCCAGACTCCCTCTCAAAAGATCGCCTATGCCCTTGGACAAGCGGCCTCGGTTCCCGCAGCGGCCCCCATCGCGCAGATCCCGCTCCAGACCCCGGCCCTTGCCGCCTCCTCGCAGCACGCTTGGCAGCTCTATCCTTCCCGGCTCTTTTTCACGGACTTCCCGGGCTTGGAGGGATTTAAGTCCCTCCCGCAGCCCGCGCTCATGGCGCTCGCGCGCTCCCTGGACCGCAGCGGCTTGGAGCCGGCGGGGATCTCGGCCCTAGCGCCGGAGAAACAGATCCGGACGGTCCGCACCGCGATAAAGTCCCTCTACTCCTCGCTCCAGAAAGAAGAACTTGAACAAAAAGCAGAATCGAGCCCTTCAGAAAGGCTCAAGTCCATGGCTCTTCGCAGAACAGCCCTGCGGGACCTGAGCCTGAGCGCGGTCGTTCTGGATGTCCAGGAACGAGAGGGCTTCCTTAAAGACCTCTCCGTGTCCGAAAACCGTGTGGAACGGCAGTTCCGCGAAGAGAGTTCGCAGCTCATCCAGGGAAAGATCGCGCAGATCCTGCCCAAAGGCGGCGCGTCTTGGCGCGGCAGGACCGCGGATATCGAACTCGAAGACGGCTCGGTCCTCTCCTTCAAACGGCATCCGGACCTTGCCGCGCTTCTCAATGAAAGCGGAAAGATGGAAGAGGTCCTGTCCTTCGGCATCGACGCGCCCATCCCCTTGTCGCGCGCCAATGGACAATTCGGGCTCAAATATCCGGGAGAGCAAAAGAAGTCTCTGCTCGCCACCGAGGATGGATATAAGAAGAATGAGAGTGAGCGCTACCTGCCTTATCTCATGCCCAAGAGCCTGGTCGATGGATATCGCGGTTATCTTAACGACAAGCTCCCGAAAGGCCTGAGCATGAAACAAAAAGCCGCCAAGCTCGAAGATGCGGCGCTCAAGGCCGTGGAGCATATGCTCCTGCTCCTAAAAAACAATCGCGTGCACGCCTCGCTCATGCCTCTCTCGCATCACGGCGCCCATTGGGAATGGGATTTCTGGCGCTGGAACCCGCCTTTCCTGGGGAAGCTGCGCTATGGGCCGAGCTTCATCAACCATTGGAAGCAGGCCTTCGACTACCCCAATCTCCGGCGCTCGGGCTTGGCGGACTGGGAGCATATCGAGCCGCTCAAGTACTTTTATCAGACGCATGAGCACAACGACCATGCCCATGGGACCGTGCATCACGACGCCTACTCCCTGGCGCTCGGGCAGAACCTGGCCGAGCTCTCCTTCATCCTGCTCCACTCCGGCGCGGTCAACGGCATTTCCAACGACGACACCGCGCGCATCATCGTCAAGGCCGTGCAGGCCTATCTGGCGGGCTTGCTGCCGGAGGGAACCGCCGCGAACTTCTCCGAGCAGGAAGCCCTGAGCGCCGCGCGCGCATCGAGCCGCAGCTTCGCTTGGGCGCGAAGGTTCTGGAAGCCGGCGACTCTTCTGGCCGGGGCCATCCTCTTAGCCGGCCTGGGATGGAGCGCGGCGCAGATGCAGATCACGGCCGTATCGTTCATGATGCTTTACGGCGCCGCAGCTTTCCTGATCATGCTCTGCTTGCTCGACGGCGTCCAGATGATCCCGGGAAACATGCCGGGCTCGGTCGTGCATCCGCTCTTGATGAGCGTGATCAAGCCCGCCGTCGAACTCCTTCGAGATAATGCGCAGACGATCGGACTTCCTGCCTTGGCCCATCCCAGCGGCTCTCCTTGGGATTTCCGGCAAGCCCTGGTCTTCACGTTCGGACTTCCGGCCGCGCTTATCATCCCCACGGCTTCAGCCGCCCTCTTCGGCTTCTTCGGGCTACAAGCCGCCGCGGCCTTGGGATTCATGGCCCCTCCCATGACCCTGGCGTATATCGCAGGCTCGGCCTTCACGCTCGCGGCCCTGCGCGTCATCCGCTTCTTGTTCGCCTTGACGCAGCATGCGCCTCCGCGTTCCGCGGAACTTTCCGCGCAGGCGCCGACCACGGGTCCGCCGAGCCGGCGCAGGGCCATCCTGCCGGTGCGCTTCTTCTTCGGCATCTTCAGCGTCCTTCGCTCGATCGGTTATTCGTTCCACCTTCCCAAGCCCACTCCCGCGGACCTCGCAGCGCCAAAACCGGAGAATTCCTATCTGCTCGATATCGAAAAGAGCGGCTCCTCCTCGATCCTCCTTGAAGAGACCGCGCAAGTGAGTTCCCAGGAGCTCTCCAGCCCGGAGTTCCAACGCCTTCTCCTATCCATGGAGCGCACGATGACAAAGGCCGGGGGGATCGGAATCGCGGCTCCGCAGGTGGGAGTGGGGAAACGAGTCCTTCTTCTTGAGGCCCGAAACCGAGTCCTTGCGCTCATCAACCCCCGCATGACCGTGCTGGATGCGCGCACGCGTTCTTACCCGGAAGGCTGCCTTTCCGTGCCGGACGAGCTCTCTTTCGTGGAGCGCTACCGAAAGATCCGTATAGACTATCTGGACCGGGAGGGGAACCCCCATTCCGAGATCTTCAGCGGATTCTCCGCCGTAGCCGCCCAGCACGAACTCGATCACCTCGACGGAGTCCTATTCCCCATGCGGACCCTGGGCTACTCCGCGAAGTTCAACCTCGGAGAAGTCCCATATCTGCGCAGGGAAACCCGGCTGGAGCTCTCACGCCTCCTCGCCGGCTTGGATGCCTCGGGCCGCGAAATGCTCAAGCAGCGCAGCGAAAAGATGCGTCAAGATTTCGAGGATGTAAAGCAGCCCGGCTCCCCGGCATTCGAGCTTCGCCGAGCTCCGGGAATCTCAGGTGACGACGCCGTGTTTCTGGAAGCGCTGGCCTACCACCGCATCCGCTTATCCGAGGCCTCGATCGTAGAGCAAGCCGAGCTCTTAGGGAACTGGATAAAGTCGCCCAACCACGCGCTCTTCGCCTACGAGGACCTCTCGAAAAATGCCTCGCCTGAGGCATCGGCCCTGCTCGCACTCCTCGGCGAACGAGTCCCGGCCATGGCCCCATTCCGGCCGTAAACAAAGCCTTCGGGCTATTTCAATAGCCGTGCGGCATGACCGGCACGAGCTTGCCCTTCACACGCTTGAGCTCGCCTAAGTCCCTGCGCGTCCAGTCGTCGATGAACTGCTCGCGGAACTCGTCGTGGGTGGTGCGGATGACCACGCGCGTGATGCCCGCGTTGATGATCATGCGCTTGCAGATGCGGCAGGGCTCCGCGCCCTCGATGACGGCCTTGTTGTCGGGCCCCACGCCCGCCAGATAAAGGGTGGCGCCCATCATGTCGAAGCGGGGGGCATGGATGATGGCGTTCTGCTCGGCGTGCACGGCCCGGCACCACTCGTAGTGCTCTCCGGGACGCACGCCCAGGCGGATGCGGATGCAGGTGCCGATCTCCGTGCAGTTGGTGGTCTTGCGCGGAGCGCCCGCGTAGCCCGTGGACACGATCTGGTCGTTGTTGACGATGACCGCGCCGTAATGGCGGCGCAGGCAGGTGCTGCGGCGCGCCACCTCCTGAGCGATGTTCAAGTAATAGTTTTCCTTGCCCACGCGCGGCGCCAGAGACCCGGACTTGGAAGCTTTGGAGGCGGAAACTGCTTTCCTCGTTTTTTTCATAGACCTCTCAATACATCTCTCGCCGTGGGATTATAAGGACCGCCCCCGTCGCCGACTAGCGGCAACGGGGGCGTTCTTCAGGACGTCCTAGGCTATTAGAGCTTGCGGACGTTCGCGGCGCGCGGTCCCTTATCGGACTGCTGAGACTCGTACTCCACGGCCTGATTCTCGGCCAAAGTCTTGAACCCCTCACCCATGATGGCCGAGTGATGGACGAAAAGATCCTTGGAGCCGTCGTCCGGCGTGATGAAACCGAACCCCTTCTGGTCGTTGAACCACTTCACTTTTCCCGTCGCCATGCTGTTTACTTACCCTCTTATTCGTTACGGCATATACGCAACATCAACTTCTTGCGCTAGGGAAGAGCTTTCGTTCGTTCCCTTTATTCATTATAGCACATTCCGGAACTTTTTTAACCCTCATTTTAAAATATACCGCCCACGCTACTTCCGGCACTTCTCCACCCATATGGGCAGAAGGTGCAGGACCGTCTCCAGGGACTTCTGCATGCCGTCCATCGATACCCATTCCGTGCGGCTGTGGAAGTTCGCCCCGCCCGTGAAGATATTGGGGGTAGGAAGCCCCATGGCCGTCAGCCGCGAACCGTCCGTGCCTCCCCGGATAGGCTCCCAGACCGGATCGAGCCCGGCGCGCTGGACCGCTTCCCAGAGCGTATCGATCATGCGGGGGTCTCTTTCCACGCCCTCGCGCATGTTCCGGTAGGACTCGGAGATCTTCAGCTCCATGCGCGCGCCGGGATAGAGAGCCTGGACCTCGTCCTGGATGCGCTTGAGGATGCGCGCCTGCTCCTCAAGCCCCTCGGTCTTGAAATCCCGCAGGATCATCTTGACCGTGGCCTTGGAGATGCCGGCCTCGAACACGTAGGGATGGATGAAAGGCTGATAGCCTTCCGTGGTCTCAGGCCGCATGTGCTTAGGCAGGCGCGAGATGAACTCCGCGGCCGCGCGCACGGAATTGACCATCACGTCCTTGGCTTGGCCGGGATGGATGTCGCGGCCCTGCACGGTGAGGAGAGCCGCATCCGCGCTGAAGGTCTCCTTATTGAGCTCCCCGGGCTTCTCTCCGTCCACGGTATAGGCCACCTGGGCGCCGAAGGCCTTGAGATCGATGTTCTCGGTGCCCCGTCCGACCTCTTCATCCGGCGTGAAGCAGATCTTCACATCCCCGTGCAGGATGGAGGGATCCTCCAGCAGAGTCTGCACGGCCTGCATGATCACGGCCACGCCGGCCTTGTCATCCGCGCCGAGCAGGGTGGTGCCGTCGCTGGTGATGATGGTCTTGCCCTTGTTGCGGGAGAGCTCCGGGCTCTCGGAAGCCTTGATCACCACCGAAGCGTCGCCCGGAAGGATGATGTCTCCTCCTTGATAGGTCAGGACCTGCGGCTTGACCGGGCCGCCGGGCGCCGCCTCGGATGTGTCGACATGCGCGAGCAGCCCCACGGCCGGGACCTTCCCGTGCGCTTTATCGGAAGCCGGGATATTGGAGGGCAGGCCGGCCATGAGATAGCCGTACTTGTCGAGCCGCACGTCCTTGACGCCCATGCCCTTGAGCTCGCTCTCAAGAAGACGCAGAAGGTCCCACTGCTTGGGGGTGCTCGGGAACGCCGTCGAGTCCTCCTTGGATTGGGTATCGATCTTGACATAGCGCAGGAAGCGGTCGAGCAGGGTGTCTTTCTTCATGAGATGATGCCTCGTTGGTTACTTCTTGCCTGGGACATTCGGCGGCTGCGGCGACGGTTTTCCCGGCGTCGGCGGTTTCGGCTCCTCGGCAGGGGGGGAGAAGAGCCCCTGCAATTCCGCGAACTCTTTGGCCGGCTTCCAGTCCGAGGACTTCGTGGAACCTTCCGGAGCCACGCGGATCTCGGGCCCGAATCCCGGCAGGGTTTTCAAGCGCGGCAGGGGGTAAGGCCCCATCACGCGCTTGGTCCCGCGGTCGTATACGTAATAGCGAATCTGCCCCATGGCCTTATAAATTTATAAGATTTTCATCGCCGTTCCAAACCCTGTCCTCGTAAAATGCCGTAAGACGGACAAAGGAGACTGCTATGCAGGGACCCGCCAAGGCCGTCAAGATCGCAGAGAACGTTTACTGGGTCGGAGCCGTCGACTGGGACCTCAGGGACTTCCACGGCTATTCCACGCATCGCGGCACCACCTACAACGCCTATCTCCTGACCACGAAGAAGGTCACGCTCATCGACACCGTGAAGGCCCCTTTCTATGGAGAGATGCTCTCGCGCATCTCCTCGGTCATCGACCCGCGCAAGATCCAGTGCGTGGTCTCCAATCACGCGGAATCCGACCACTCCGGCAGCCTGCCGCTTTTCCTTAAAGACTTCAAGCCCGAGAAGGTCATCGCCTCCGCCTTGGGCGTCAAAGCCCTGGCCGCGCATTATCACTGGGACATTCCGGTCGAAGCCGCTTTGGACGGGGGGACTCTGGACTTGGGTTCGGATCGCCTGCGCTTCCTGGAGACCCGCATGCTCCACTGGCCGGACAGCATGTTCTCTCTCATGGAAAGCTCGGGGATCCTCTTCTCGAACGACGCCTTCGGCATGCATCTGGCCTCCAGCGCCCGATTCGACGACGAGGTCCCTGACTGGTATTACGAGGCCGCCAAATACTACGCGAACATCCTCATGCCGCTCTCCGACGTGGTGCTCTCGCTCTTCAAGAAGATGGAGGCCGCGAAACTCTCGCCTCGCATGATCGCCCCGGACCACGGCCCCATCTGGAGAAAGGACGTTCAACGCATCCAGGAACTCTGGAAGGGATGGGCCCTGCTCAAGCGCACGGACAAGGCCGTGGTGGTCTACGACAGCATGTGGGGCGCCACCGACAAACTCGCGCGCGCCGTGGCCGAAGGACTCTCGTCTTCCGGCACCAAGACCTGCCTCATGCCCTTGAAGGCCAATGATCGCAGCGACATCGCCTGCGAACTTCTCGACGCCGGAGCCTTGGTCGCGGGCTCGCCCACGCTCAACCGCGAGCTCTTCCCGCCCATGGCGGACGTGCTGACCTATCTGCGGGGGCTCAAGCGAAAGAATCTCCTCGGCGCCGCGTTCGGCTCCTACGGCTGGAGCCCCGACGGGGTCAAGAAGGTCGAGGAATACCTGGACCAGCTGGGCGTGGAACGCCTGCCGTCGCTGTCCTGCAAGTACGCGCCGGATGCGGCCAAGCTCGAGGAAGCCTTCAAGCTGGGCCAAGACCTCTCAGCGCGCCTGCGCGCCGGAGTCTCCGTCGGCGCGGACTGATCCGACCGCCGCTGATCAGTCCTGAAGACGAAAGAAGATAGGCTGCTTGAGCCTGACCGCGACCGGCCCTCGAGCGTCCTTGGCCGGCGCAAATCGCATGAGCTTCGCCACTTCCCGAGCCGCGGAATCGAAGTCCGCTCCGGCGGACTTGACGACCGCCCCGGGCTCCACGCTGCCGTCGGCGCCGATAAGCAGGGTGAGCACGACCTGTCCTTCGCGGCCGGCACGCCGCTCGCTCTCAGGGTAGAATCGCAGGAGATTGAGCATCATCTCGTCGCGGTTGAGCAGGCGGGGCGGCTGGATGGGCCTGCCCGAACCGACCCCGGTCCCGATCCCATCCGGCGTTCCGCCCGTCCCGGTCCCAGCACTGCTCCCCGGCGTGCCGCCCGCAACGGGCGACGGTTGGGAGGACGAGGGGGGCTCGGTCTTGAGCTTCTGCCCGGCAGAGGGGAGAACCCATTCCTTGGGCGGCTGAGCAGTCGGGACCTCTTCGACGGGCTTCACCTCGGGAGCCTGCGCCGGAACCGGCGCAGGCGGAGCTTTCATGAGCGTCCCCTTCGCCGGAGCCCCTGTTCCTATTCCCAGAGCCGGCATGGTCAGGTCGATCTCGATTGGAGGCAGGGATCGTTTGACGCCGCGTGAGGATGAGCGGGCGATAAGAAACAGGCCGCCGTGCAGCAGCAGCGAGGCGGCCAGGCAGAGCCTGAACAACGCCGGTTTGTCATCCATAAACGACGCAGACTCAGGGCCGGAGGGTCCCACTCAACGCGCCTTGACCTCTAAACCGATCTTGCGGACCCCGGCTCCGCGCACCACATCGAGAAGCCCGATGATCTCGCCGTAGGGAATGGACTTGTCCGCCCGCAGCGAGACATGCAGGTCCGGCGAGGCCGCCGACAGGCTGCGCAGCGCGCGGTCGAGCTCCCCTGGGCTCACGTTCCTGCCGGAGAGCGTGATCTCCCGCCGCGTGTTCAGCACGATGGGCAGCGCCTCGGTGGAGGTCTTCTCATGCTGGACGGCCTTGGGCAGGTCCACCTTGATGGCCCGGTTGTGGATGAGGGGCGCGGTCGCCATGAAGATGATGAGCACGACCAGGATGATGTCCACCAGCGGAGTCACGTTGATCCCGGTGATGGCCGATTCTTCGCCGTTGCCGTTGGCCATGGGAAGCTCTACCGGGCCCGGTCCGCCTTCTCGGTGCGGATGTGGGCCACGAGGATGCGCCCCAGCGACTCGGTCTGGCCGAGCAGATCCCGGACGTTCTTGGAGAAATAGTTGAAGCCCACGACGCAGGGAATGGCCACGAAGAGCCCCACCGCGGTCGCCACCAGCGCCTCGGAGAGTCCCTGCATAACGACCTCCGGGCCGGAGCCGCTCTGCGAGAGATCATGGAAAGCCTTGATGACCCCCAGCACGGTGCCGAAGAGCCCGATGAAGGGAGCGTTGTTGCCCAGGGTCCCGAGGATCAATAGCCTGCGCTCGACGCGGCGCTTCTCGATGAGGCTTGCGGCCACCAAGTGGTCTTCGACGCCCGCTGCGCCGTGCTGGGCCTGGGTCAGTCCGGCCTGGAGGATGCGGGAAGCGGCGCCCGGATGACGGCGCACGGTCTCTTCAAGAGCCGGCAGCCCGCCGGCCTTGATCCCCTTGAGGAACGAGCCGTTGAGCGCCTCCAGCTGGGACATCTCGCGCCGCAGCACGATGGCCCGCTCGATCATCACGGCCAGGGCCGCCACGGAGCAGAGCAGCAGCCCGTAGATGACCCAGTCTCCGCCCGTCAATGCCAGGCCCTTCAGGAAGTAGAGGCTCATGTCACTTCACTCCCGCGTTTCGCTGGATGTTGAGCAGGGAGGAGCAGAGTTCCGCCCTCACGGCCTGGTGGCTCTCCGTGGAAAGCCACTGCAGGAGTCTGCGATATTCGTCCGCGCCGCCCAGTTCGCCGAGATAGCGCACGGCCATTGACCGGACGAGCCAATCTTGATGCTGGCCCAGCCGCACAAGCGCCTCGCGCCCGAATATGTCGCCCATGCGCCACGAACCTGCCGCCGCGTAGACTTGCGCGACCGCGGACGTTTCCTGCCGCGAGGCGTTGGCGAGCTGGAACTGCACGGCCGGTCCGCCCAGGATGATCAGCGACTCCAAGGCGCCCAGGCGCACCGTAACGTTGGCATCCAGCAGAGCCTGCTGGAAAAGGCCCAGATACCTCTGGTCGCGGGTGTAGGCCAGGGCCACCATGGCCGCGGCGCGGGTCTGGACGTTGGTCCCGTTCCTGGCGGTCTGCTCGAGTTCGGAGGAGAGGGAGAGATCGGTCACTCCGGCCAATCCCTCGGTGAGCAGGAACCCCAGCTCCGTGTAGCGGATCCTGAGCTTGTAGCCGGTCGCGGTGGAGAGCTTGCCGAGGTTCCCCACGGAAGCGTCGAGCAGCACCTGCGAGTCGGGCCGCGCGTTCTGCCGCTGCTGCAACAGGCGCAGCAGGGTGGCGTTGACGGCCGGGTCGAGGACCGCCGTCGGCTTGAGCTTCAGACGCGGCGCCGTGATGACGAGAGGATCCGCCTCGAAGAAGGCCGTCTCCGCGGCGGGTTCCGTCTTCTGTCCGAAAGAAGGCGCGGCGGCCAGCGTCGCGCACAGGATGAGGGAGGCTGCGCGCGCAGTCATAGCGTCACCTTCGGGAAGAGCTTGATCGCGGCGATGCAGTATTCGGCGGATACAAAGTCGTTGTTCGTCTCGCGTCCCAGGCGGGAAACAATGAGCTTGTAATCATCGCCGGTGCCGAACTCGCCGAGGTAGCGCACGGCCATGGCGCGCACGAGCCAGCTTTGGTCGTCGAGATATCCTCGCAGGCGGACCAGGCCGGCGGGGTCCCCCAAGCGCGAAAGGCCCGCGGCGGCGTAGACGCGCAGGATGGGCTCGGAATCCTTCTCCATGGCCGCGGCCAGCAAGGGCTTGGCCTTCTCCGGCCGGCCCCAGAGGACGAGCGCCTCCAGGGTCCCGAAGCGAACGGCGGGATCCAAGTGCGCGATGGACTCGCGGAAGACGTCGAGGCTCGCCGGATCGTGCGCGCCGGCCAAGGCGATGAGCGCGGCCGAGCGCGTCTCTCCGTTGGAGTCCCAGCGCGCAAGAGTGAGGAGGCGGTCGCGGAACACGGGATCCCGGTCGCGAGAGAGCGCCTCGGTCAGGGGGATGCCGATGTTCAGGAAGCGGCTGCGCAGCTCGTAGCCGATGGGCGAGCCCACGGAAAGGAGTTCTCCGATCGGGGTGCCTTTCGCCTGGGAAAGGTCCACCCGAAAGCGGTCCTTGCTCTCGACGAGGTCGAGCAGGGCGGTGGTGATCTGGGCATCGACCTGGACCGGCGAGGCCGCCGCCGCGGCCGAGGGGGCCGGCGATGCGCTCGGCGCGTCGGGCGCCACGGCCGCCAGCCGCATGCAGCCCGCGGCGAAGAACAACAGGGACGCATAGAGAACCGTTTCGAATCGTTTCATTGCGGAAATCCTACTATTTATTGTTTGTTCTGTGCCCGCGTGAGGAATATGCGCAGATTCGCCTTGGCAACTTCGTAATCCGGTTTGTACGTCACGGCCATATAAAAGTGCTGCAAAGCCTCCGGCAGTCGACCTTGTTGCGCCAGAACCCACCCTAAGCTGTTATGTGCTTCCGCAAACTTCGGATTGATCTCCAATGCTTTGCGATAATTAAAAATCGCCTCATCATATTTCTGCAGCATGAAGAGGGCATTCCCTAAATTAAGATACGCGACATCATAGTCCGGCTTGGCCTTCAGGGCCTGCCTGTAATATTCTATGGCCTGCAAATGATTGGCTCTGCCTGCGAACATCAGCCCGATGTTATTGTAGACGAGCGGCGCATATTTGGGATCAAGCTGAAGAGCGATGGAATAACGAGCCGCAGCCTCCTGATATTTCCCTTCAGCTTTCAGCGCATTAGCCAAGTCCATGTGGATTCGCGGATCATAAGGACGGAGCACAAGGGCCTTGAAATAGGCGGCATGGGCTTCCGTCAGTTTTCCTGCCTTAGCCGAAGCCAACGCTTGCCGCTGGAAAAGCGCGGCGCAATTGCCGCCGGCCGTCGCATCTCCAGGATGCAGCAACAGCGCTGCCCGGAAATGCGCAATGGCTTCTTCCAAGCGGTCTTGAGCGGCTAACTCGACTCCGAGATTATTGTGAGCCGCGACAAGTTTGGGATCGATAGACAAGGCATGAGTCCATAATGTCTCGGAATCACGCCACACATGGGCCTGTCTCCAAGTCAAGACTCCAAGCACAAGAAGGAAGAGGAACACGACAGGTGTTAAAAACAGGATAAGTCGTTCCCGAACATTCCTCTTACAGATCATCAACAGCCCGCCGCCCAAAAGGAGCGCCCAGCCAAGGCATGCCAAGTAGGTATAGCGGTCCGCGGCGATTTGACTGCCGAATTGCATGAATCCAAGCACCGGAGACAAGGTCGCGATATAACCTAACCACACGAGCAGCACGGGCATCCATCTGCGCCGGATCATCCAAAATATCGCGCTGAGGATCAGCACCGTGATGCCGCACGCGATGAACCGCCAAGCAAATGGATCCAAATAGACCGGCAGTTCATAGAGCGGCGAAAGGTTGACGGGGGAAATCGTTTTCCACAAATAGAATGCCAGGCCGAAACACGCCTGCGCCATGCGGGGGAGCCAGCCGTATTCCGAAAACACGCGCATAGTCTCAGGAGAATGCTGCCCGAAGAAGCCAACGGCCGCAAAAACAGCAGCGAGCAGTAAATAGGGAATCTTCTCAAGAAATACGCCGCGGCACTCCGCTTTGAGCCACGTCCGGGGATCCGGACCGATCCTCCTGAGCGGATAGATATCCAGCGCGATGAGGATCATGGGAAGGCTGACCCCCATCCCTTTGGACAAGAGGGACAGGATGTAGGCTGTTAAGGATGGGAGGACCTGCCCCCTCGCATAAAAAAGCACCGCGCCAAGGTAGAAGAAGCCGGAAAGCACATCCCGGCGTTCAGCGGCCCAAGCAACGGATTCTACTCGCAAGGGATGGATGGAAAAGAAAAGAGCCGTGATCACTGCCGCGACCTGGGTCTTCATCCGCTCGTCTTGGGAGGTAATGGGCATCGCCTTGCCGAATAATTCGAGGGCTAAGAAATAGAACAGTACCGCATTCGCCGCGTGCAGCAGAATATTTCCCAAATGATACCCGAACGGATCCATCCCCCAAAATCGATAATCGACGGCCCAAGAAAGCCATGTCAATGGGGCATAATTCCCCATATGCAGCGTTGTGAACATCCATTTAAGATGGTTCCAGCTGAAACCCCGATAATCAAGATTCTCCGTCAGGAATTGCTTGTCGTCGAAGTTGACGAACCCGTTATGCAATGCGGGATAAAAACACGCAAAGGTAATGACCGCTACCGCCAAAGGAGCGATGCCTTGGGAGAAGACGCCTGAAATCCGTTTCCGCAGAGCGGGATTCTTGCTCACCGACGTTTTCCTGCCCGCCGCTGACGCGCTTCCAGCGCAATTTCAAGATTGCTTCTCGCATGCATGTTGTCGGGCCGGAGTTTGAGAGCCGCTTCGAACTCCCGTATCGCGTCATCGACCCGGCCCGACTGCATATAGGCTCCTCCCAAATTGTTGTGGGCTTCCGGAGAATCGGGAGCAAGCCGAAGAACGGCCTCGAATGCCCGCGCGGCATCCGGCGGGCGGCCCAAACGGATGTATGCGAATCCCATATTCTCGTGCGCCGATCGCTCATCGGGCCGGAGCTTGACGACGATCGAGAATTCCTCGACGGCCGCCTCGAAACGTCCGAGTTGCGCGCTCATCATCCCGAGATTGTAATGCGCATCCGGATCGCCGGGATTGAGCCGGATGGCCGTCGCCGTCTCCCTAACGGCCTCCTCATTCCTGCCCAGCGCATGATATGCAGCCCCAAGGTTGTTGTGCGCCGCTGCCGCGCGATCTGGACGAAGTCTTATGGCGACCGAGTATTCTTTAGCCGCATCTTCCATCCGGCCTAGACCGGCATAGGCTGCTCCCAGGTAATTGTGCGCTTCCGCGATTCTGCCGGGGTACAATCGGACTTCATGCGACCACAATGTCAGAGAATCCTTCCAAACCGCGGTTTGTCGGATAGTCTTGGCAGCCAGCAAGGATATTGCGACGGCGGCGATCGCGACAAGCACGGCCTTTTGCCAATATCGCAAAAACCGAGCGTAGAGATAGCCGCTCCCTGCGCCGACAAGGACCAGCGGACCCAATCCAGGCAAGTAGGTATACCGATCCGCCGCGAACTGACTGCCTGATTGGACGATCCCGATCACGGGAAGCAAGGTGATCACGTAGTAAAGCCATGCCGCGAGGAACATCTTGTTCTTCCTCGCCAGAAGGACGCACAAGATGGAAATCGCCGACAACAATGCCAGCGACGCATAAAAGATCGGGCCAAAGAGTTCCGTCCGCAACGGCATGGGATATAACGGGACAAGGTTGATGGGCAGCAGCATCTTGCCCAGATAAAAAACAAGCCCTCGCACAGGGACCCCTATGCGGAATGCCGCTGGGACGCTTTCCATGGATGCCAAGGCCGCGGATCCATGCTGCGCCCAAAGCGTCGTGCCGATGCCGGCTAAGCTCAAAAGGAAAAAAGGCGTTTTTTCGACGATCTTGGCGCCCATTCTTTTGAGCGGATAATAATCCAATACCAAGAGGACGAATGGAAGGGAAACGGCCATCGGCTTGCTCAGTATCGCCGGGACAAAAAGCAGGACTGATATCCAATAACGGACATGTCTTTTAGCGGAATCTCCCAGGACATAGCTGAGATATGCGCGCACGCTTAACAAAAAGAAGAACGCGCTCAGGACATCCTTCCTCTCGGATATCCACACGACGGACTCCACCCGCAATGGATGCACGCTGAAAAGCAGCGCCGTCACCCCGGCGATAATGAGCGCCCTTTGTTTGAACGCAGGACTGCGGTCGGAAGGAGCATCCGCCTCCGCCAGCCGGCGGATGAGGGAAAAAACCAAACAGACATTGAGCGTATGAAGAATTATGCCGGTCAGATGAAACCCAAAGGGATTAAGGCCCCAACACGCGTAATCCAACGCATACGACAGGAGCGTAAGCGGATGCCAGTGCCCATTGATCCCTGCCGTAAAAGACCAATGGAAAAGCGGCCAGCCTGCCAGACGGATATTCAGGTTGTCGTAGACGTATGCGTTGTCATCCCAGTTAACAAATCCATTCTTCAGCGCGGGGAAAAACGTCAGGAACGTGCAGGCCGCAATTCCCAACAGTGCGATCACGCCCGCAAACTCCTGGGCACGACTTTTTTGCCCGCCTGAGTACCGTAGATCAGCCATGTTTATTTTTGAAGTCGCCGCTGAATTCTACTGGATTCTCATCCGCCGGCGCCATCGCCTCATTTGCCATGCGCATCGACAAGGGGGTGCTCCCTTGCAAAGTGCGGCCATCGTGAAGTTGTTATCGTATAATAAGACGTAGGTCCCCGTAGCTCAATGGATAGAGCACCTGCCTTCTAAGCAGGTGATCCAGGTTCGATTCCTGGCGGGGACATATATATTTCCTCTCGCCTGTAGGATCACCTGCTTAGAAGGACTCCTGGTATCCGGCCGCTAAAGCGACCGGCGGGCACGCGCTCCAGGTTCGATTCCTGGCGGGGACATATATTTCCTCTCGCTTTTACTCCTTCGTCATTCCGGCGAAAGCCGGAATCCAGCAACCAGCAATCCCTGGGCCCCGGCTTCCGCCGGGGTGACGAAACGAATAGGCCTTTAGGGACAGCGGAATCCGGGCACAACGGCCCTCCCTTCTCGACGAAAGCTGTGCCATCCTTTATTTAGATGAAAAACGCATGCTTATTGGCCGCCGCCCTGCTCTGGACGGCCCCTGCCGCGAGGGCCGGGATGGTAAGCGCCGGGTTTAACGCCAACGCGCCGGCGCCGTTGACGCCCGCAGCGCTCCCGCAGGCCGGCTCCGTGCGATTCGCGGATGCACTCTCGTCCCTCCCGGACCCCGGCATACTCCTGGCGAGCCTCGCGGACATCCTGATGCGGCCCGCGATCCCGATGCCGGTCATGAACATCGCCCAACTGCGGGAGGCCTCGCTGGAGCAGGTGCAGGCCCATGCCCGAAGATACGCCGCCCGGTTGTTCGAAGAGCTCCGCAAGAAAGAACAGGCCTCGATTTCCTCCGCAAAGGCCGATCGCTACGAACTCCGCCGCATCAAGGCCCTGGCGCCCCTGCTCGACGAGCCCCTGCGCGAAGAGCTCCAGCGCCAGTTCTCCGCGAAAGACGAGATCCTCTCGGCCAGGGGAAGGGTTCAAAGCCTCGTGCGCTCCATGTTCGGCAGCGCAAAGGAGGATGGGGGGACTCCTGCCGGGAGGGCCGATGCTCGCGCGAATGCCCGTCTCAAGAAAGCCGTCAGTCCCGCGGAATCCAAAGCCGCCGCGCGAGTCGAGAAAATCCTGAGCCTGCCGGGCCCCATCGTGGGAAAGGACAAAACCTACATCGAGCGATGGCTGCCCGCGCTGATCGATAAAGGCCTGATCGGGCGGATCCCCAGTCCGGAGGAGACGCGCCGGGTCGAAGGCTGGTTCCCGCAGTTGAACGACTGGCTGGTCACTGGAGAAACGGAGCCGGACATCAACTGCATGGCCTGGGCCCTGGGCAAAGGAGCGGGAACTTTGTCCATCGACCTGTCCAGGCAAGAGGTCTTCCGCCGGAACTACGGCCTGCGGGAACTCAAGCCGGAAGAACTCGACTCCGCGCCCGATATCGCGGAGTTCCAGCCCCTCCTCAGGGAGACGGACTCGCCATCGCATTGGAGCCGGCATCTGGCCGGACCTTGGTGGGAGAGCAAGCTCGGCGGGAATCTCCGCATACTGCATCGGCTCTGCGAACTGGAAGGCGACCTCTATGGAAAAGCGGCCGTCTTCTACCGGAAAGAACTCCCGAAGGACCCTGTCTTTGCGGCGCAGGCGGAGATCAACTCGCAGATCACCGGACGCGGCTATATCCAAGGCCGGGATACAGGGGGATACATCGCGTCTCTCGGTGAAAAAATCGGCTCTGAACTGGCCGAAAACCTGCTCCGCCTGGGTCCCGACCAGCACTGGATCGACGGCGGGAGCGGACAGAACGGCGCGCTCCTGACGTATTTCGCGCGTCTCGATCCGAGGCGGATCGATTTGGAGGCCCGATGGACATGGTCCGTGCCGACGAAGGCGCTCGGGCTTATCATCTCAAAAGCGCTGCACGCCCTCGCGGAGAAGCCGATCCAGGAAAAAGCCCGGGCGACCGGGATCACCTACTCCGAAGAGCCGGGCCTCCCGTATGTCCAATACGACAGCGCTCTCGGAGAATCGCAACCGGTCAGGGTCCACGAGCCCGCCTTCGAACTCCGCGACGGACTCCTGCCCGGCGAACCGGGGGGAAAGCTCCGGATACTCTCCGGAAAGCTCTTCGAAGAGGTCTCCGATACTCTGGAGAAGGCGGATCTCATCACCGATATCTTCGGCATATTCTCCTACGCCTGGGACCCGATGCAGGTTCTTCAGAAATATCTGGACCTGCTCAACGTCGGCGGGTCGATCTACATCCACAGCAACAACCTCTTCGTCGCGGGAAAAGACGCTCCTGATCCGTCCTCATTCGATGCCGATTGGGAATGGCGCCCCTGGGCGATCCCTTTCACTCAGTGGCTCCAAGAACAAGCCTTCGAGGGGATAACCGTGGAAGTCGATGACTCGGCGAACTCCTTCAAGCTCACGAAGACCCGGGCGCATGCGTCATTGCCCCCGATGTTCCCAGCCAAGCTCGGGGAAGGCGTTCCCATCTTGAAGCTGATGTATGCGGATCCGGAGAAGGCCTCGAAAGGCCTTCAGATGCAGGAGGCCTTGAAACATATCCGGGAACTTCTCGAAAAGGAAGATCCCCTGCCTGCTGAGGATCAAGCGCTCCTCGATCAGTGGACCGCATCCTTCATCGACAACGATCTTCTCGGCAGGACGCCGGATAAAGAGGAACAAGCCTTGATCGAGAAACGCTTCCCGCGACTGCGGAAAAGCCCGTGGAAGCTGGAGCGCTCCTCGAAGATCTATTGGGGCGAAAAGCTCAAGCCCTACTGGAGCAGGCCCTTGGGCGGAGGGTGGCTGGAAAGCAAGATCGGCAGCGAATTGAGGATCCTGCATAAAACAGGGCGACCTTCTCTCCATCGGCGCGGGGGATCCAGTCTCCCATCCCTGAAGTGAAGTCCGCGATCTTCGACCGGTAGTAGAACAAGACCTTCCGGACGTAGCCGCTGATTTGGCGGGAGCAGCGGGATTTGAACAAGAAGCGCGGGCCCGCATTATAGGCGGCCAGCACGCGCTGGACCACCCACATCGGAGCCCGCAGAACGTCTGCGCGCGGCATTGCTGCCGCGCGCAAGATCCGTGAGAACAGCTGCGCCAGATACGCGGCGCCTGCCCGGATATTCTGCTCCGGGTCGAAGAGCAGCCCGCGGGAGACGCCCATCTCTTCGGCGGTCTCCGGCATGAGCTGCATCAGGCCCCGCGCGCCCGCGGGGGAAACAGCCTTGCGATGGAACTCGGACTCGGCCGCGATGATGGCCTTCAAGAGCCGGGGATCGAGATTGTATTTGCGCGCGTAGCGGATGATCATGGAGTTGTATCCGTCGACCCGCTCGGCTTGAGTCTGAAGAAGGCGCGTGACCACGTTGCGGCAGGAAGGCGGGGGAGGCCCGTCTACGACATCCGAAAGGAGCACTCCCTGCTTCGCATCCTGCTCAGACCTGCTCAGGCGTACGACCGCGGACCCGGTGCCCACCGCGTTCTTGACGGCCGCATCCGGCGAGGGAGAGGAACTCCTCTCCGCAGGGCCGATCATCCCGCGCATGCCCGCATGATCGAATATCCTGGGAAGCTGCGCCGCCCGGAACACGCCCCCGTCATAGAAAGCGGAGACCGCGCTCAGAAGAGGGAATGCCCGCGAGGAGACGTTCTCTCCGGCATAGGCGGAGCCCGCAGTCCCAAGCGAGAAGGCGCAGAGAAAAGACACGAACAGCCGCATCAGGCATACCGTCCATTTTCCCAGCCTTATAAAGGAGGGAGGATATCGTTATCCGGGATGACCTTGGGGAAGGGGCCCGACTCGGCGCGGTTTTGCTGCGGCACGAACTGGAACGGCTGGTGATTATATAGTACTCAAATCCTGAAATGCAAGTTCTCGACGAAGAATGCTCTTACGATCCGGAGTTCATCCTTGGGTCAGGGAATGCCGCGGGCCTTATTTCTGAGGAAGCGATCCTTCCCGGGCTTTGCGGAACCAGGTCTTCCAAGCCGCGTAGTCGCGGCCGTAGGATTCGCCGGAGAGGATGCGCAGGACCGTGTCGGCCATGTCGTGGTCCGCGGCGTTGCGCATTCGCATCATCCGGAGCAGGGGCTCCTCGGCGCCGTAGATCAAGGCCTGGCGGTAGCGCGGATGGTCGGCCAAGGCGAGGAAGACGGCCAGGACCCGGTTGCGTTCCGCCACGGAAGGCCGATCCGCGGCCGCGAGGAACAATTTGACGGGAAGATCGATCTCCCGGCGATAGAGCGCGATGTCCGCGAACACGCGCAAGGCGGCCTCGCGCACGCGCTCATCGGGATCGGTCAAGCCCTGCGAAACGGTCTGAACCACTTCCCGCGCGCTGCGCAGATAAGTCGAAAGGCAGAGCGCGGCTGAGCGCCGCATCGGATCCGGGTCCTCGGCCGCGATGCGCGCGAGCTTTTCCTGATGCTGAGGGACCTCCTCGCGGAAGCGGTCCTGCAGAGCCTTGAGCTCCGGAGTGGCATCGCCCCAGGTGCAGTAGAACGCCGGACACTGCACGCGTTCGGAACTCAAGGAACCTTTGCGCACAAGGTCCCAGCCTCCCTCGTAATAGCTGTTCCACGCGGCCAGAAGGCCCGCCGGGTCCCCTGCGGCGGCTCGGGCCTTGCTCTTGGGCAAGACCCTGAAAGCGGCTCGGTTCGCGGCATCCTTGCGCTCGACTACATCGAAGACCACGATCACCTCGCCGACAGTCGTGGAGCTCACCTTCTGCGCGAGGACCGAGGAGAATCCTCCTTCCTTGCGCACGGCCGCCTCCAGCGCCTTCTTGGCCTGCGCCGCGGCCGCCTGTCCCGAACGGGTGCGCACGGCCTCCATGCCGAGCCAGCGCTTGGTCGGACCGAAGAAGCGTTGAGCAAGAGCACCGGGGTCCGAGGACCAGGCGCCGTAGAATTCCACGCCGTCCAAGCGCGCATCGCGTACGCCTTGCGCAAAGAGGGAAGAAGAGATGAACAGGACCGAACCGAGGATCATGATCGAGCGCATGTCCGCATTGTAATAGAATATTACGCCGCGCGCGAGGAACGACGCGCGCCCAAGCGCAGCCTCGAGGAAGCGCTGCACTGGGAGAAGTACTGACCGACTACGGCATCGGAAATCTCAAAACTACGGCCGTCCGCGCAGAACACGGTGTCGCGGAATCCCTGGGGGCCGACCTCGACGCGCAGATAATGGTAGAACTGGTCCTGAAGCCCCAGCGGATAGAGGGGGGAACCGCCGCCGCCGCTGAGCACGTAGCGCACTCCCGAGAAGTCCCTCACTCCGAAAGCATGGATATGCCCGAAATAGACCCGGTCGACTTTTCGCCGCGTCATCAGGCAAAGGAACGACTCCCCGCCTTCCTGGAAGCCGCCGGCGCCGCGCCTGCGGCCTGAGACATCCCTCCAGGCGCAGAGTCCCGCGGGCGGGATATGCGTGAACACGGCCTTGCGCTTGTCCGTATCCAGGACGCGTTCCAGCCATGCCAAACGCCCGGCATCGAGCCGTCCGTCGCTGGTATCGAGCACCACGAAACGCGCCGCGCCGCGCTCGAACCAGTACCCGGTAGGGCCGAAGACGGCTCCATAGAGCTCGGCATCCGAGCGGCCGTGCGGATAGCGGCGATCGTGGTTGCCGATCGCGCTCAGATAAGGGATGCGGCAGGGACAGCGCTCCAGGGTGCGGAAGAATCGCAGATAGTTGCGCACGCTCCCGCGGCTGACCATGTCTCCCAGCTGGAGCACGAAGTCCACTCCATGGGTCTGAAGCTCGCAAAGCTGCTTCTCGAAGACGCCCCGCACGCCGAAAAGAGTGCGGGCGAACCAGAATCTGCCGGGCTCCGCGTCGCCGAGCACGGCGAAGCAAAAGGTCTCCTGCGCGCCGCGCCCGCAAGCGTCGAGGCGCTCCAGCTGCCGCCTCGTGCCCCACGGCGCGCAGATCTTGCGCAGGGCCTCCCAATCCTTTCCGCGCCGCACAAATTCTCGCAGGCCGTCATAAAGCCACAACTCCGCCAAGGTCTTCGGGGGCTTCTTGGGAAGGGGTCCGCGCAGGTCGTCCAATCCGAAGGGCACTGGTGCTCCGGCTCAGGGAGTGCCGTTGGGACCGCAGATGAGTCCGGCTTGGATGGCCTTGATCACGGCTTCGGTCCTGTTCTTGACGTCGAACTTCTGAAAGAGGACGTTGAGATGGTTCTTTACCGTCTTGACGTTGCAGCCCAATTCCTGCGCGATCTCCTTGTTGCTCTTTCCCATGCCCAAGAACGCGAGGACCCTCATCTGCGTGCGCGTGGCCGTGCCCAGGGAGGTCTGAACCGATTCGTTCATGCGCCTCTGCAGGCGCGAGACGCACTTCTCCATGACCGGGGAAGGGAGCAGGGTCCCCTGCTCAGCGAAGACCTTCAAGGCATGGACAAGCTCCTGGGGAGGAAGCTTCTTGGAAAGGTAGCCGTAGGCGCCGGCGCGGATCGCCTCCATGACGTGCATCTCGTCGCTATAGGCCGAGAGCATGAGGATATGGGTGCCCGGCTTGCGGCGGATGATCTCCGCCGTGGCGCGCACGCCGTTGTAGCCGTCGCCGGCCATGCCGATATCCATCAAAATGACGTCCGGCTGCAGCTCCCCGACCAGGCGCACGGCCTCTTCGCCGCTGCCCGCCTCGCCGATGACGGACAATCCTTTTTCCTTGGAAAGAAGGTCCTTGAGCACGTCCCGGAAGAGCCTTTCATCATCGACGAGCATGACGCGCAGCAGCTTGGCCGGCGCTTTCGCCGTCTTTTTCGCGGTTCCCGTGGCTTTTTTCATGGGGGATCCTAAGCCGTCAATATGATTATAGCATGTGCCGAGCGGCAACCTTTATTTATATAATCCTTTTTTACACAGGAGGAGGAATGAGCACAATCACCATGGATTACAAGGTCAAGGATATCTCTCTGGCGGAGTTCGGCGAAAAGGAGATCGAGATCGCGCGCCATGAAATGCCGGGCCTCATGGCTCTTCGCGAGGAATTCAAGGGAAGCAAGCCCCTGGCGGGAGCGCGCATCGGCGGTTCCCTGCACATGACCATCGAGACCGCCGTGCTCATGGAGACCTTGATCGAGCTCGGCGCGAGCGTGCGCTGGTCCTCCTGCAACATCTTCTCCACCCAGGACCACGCTGCGGCCGCCATGGCCAAGCGCGGCATCGCGGTGTTCGCCTGGAAAGGCGAGACCGAGAAAGAGTACGACTGGTGCCTGGAGCAGACCCTGCGCTGGCCCGACGGCCAGGCGCTCAACATGATCCTCGATGACGGCGGGGACCTCACGAACCTCGTCCATGACAAGAACCCCGGCCTGCTCAAGGACATCCACGGCATCACCGAGGAGACGACCACGGGAGTCCACCGGCTCTACCAGCGCGCGGCGCAGAACAAGCTCCTGTGCCCGGCCATCAACGTCAACGACTCCTGCACCAAGTCCAAGTTCGACAATCTCTACGGCTGCCGAGAGTCGCTGATCGACGGGATCAAGCGCGCCACCGACGTCATGATCGCGGGCAAGACCTGCGTGGTGGCCGGCTACGGCGACGTGGGCAAGGGCTGCGCGCAGGCCCTGCGCGGCATGGGCGCGCGCGTGCTCATCACCGAGATCGACCCCATCATCGCGCTCCAGGCCTGCATGGAAGGCTACCAGGTCGTGACCATGGACGAGGCCGCGCCCATCGGGGACATCTTCGTGACCGCCACGGGCTGCTGCGACATCATCACGCGCCGCCACTTGGACGCCATGAAGCACCAGGCCATCGTCTGCAACATCGGGCACTTCGACATCGAGATCGACGTCGCGAGCCTGCAGAACGACACGAAGCTCAAGAAGCTCACGGTCAAGCCGCAGGTCGACCAGTTCGAGTGGCCCAACGGCAAGCGCGTGACCCTGCTGGCCGAGGGCCGGCTGGTCAATCTGGGCTGCGCCTCGGGACATCCGAGCTTCGTGATGAGCAATTCCTTCACCAACCAGGTGCTCGCGCAGATCGAGCTCTGGTCGAGCCGCGGCAAGGGCCGCTACAAGAACCAGGTCTACGTGCTGCCCAAGCACCTAGACGAGAAGGTGGCCATGCTGCACCTGGGCAAGCTGGGCGCCAAGCTCACGCAGCTCACGGAGAAGCAGTCCTCCTACCTGGGCATCCCGGTCGACGGGCCCTTCAAGGCCGACAACTACCGGTATTGAAATGGTGCCAGGCACGAACCTTCGGCAGGCTCAGGTTCAAGCCAGGCACCACGTCTAAAAGAGAAGGCCCCCGCCCGGACGCATGGGCGGGGGCCTTCTCTTTTTTTAGAACGCGACGACGGCTTTCATCAGGGCGCCGTGGCGCAGGAGATAAGGGAACGGAGCGATGCGCACGTCCGCCGTGGTCTTGAGGTCCCCGCCGCCGAAGGGGAAGACGACCTGGCCGGAGATGTTGTAGCCCAGGCCCAGGCCCAAACGATAGCTTTCGGCCTTCTTGTGCCACATCATGCCGAAAGTCGCATCATAGTCCACCATGGCGGTGAAGAGATTCCCGCTTCTGACCACATGCCGGGTAGGGTTGGCGGCTTCCACGCGGCGCACGCTCTCCTGATTGACGTTCATGGAGCCGAAGCCGATCTTGTCCTGCGAATAGGCCCAGAAGCCCAAGCCCTGCTGTCCTGAGGAGAGCGCGGACTGCATGGTGTCGAAACCGAACATCGCTGTATAGCTCTTGAAAGCCATATCCGCCTGGTAAGCTGCGTTGCCGTAGACGATCTCGCCGCGGGTGTTGAGGACCTCGGTATTGAGCTGCACCGGGATGTTGTAGGCGTTGTAGCCGATGCCGAAGTAAAGTCCTCCAATGGCGTCGGTTCTTTTCCAATAGAGGAGATCCACGTTCGTGAACTTCCCGGCGAAGTCGGCATCCGCGGGCTGTCCGGCGACCGCGGGTCCGGTCCAATGCACGTTCCCTCGGAGATTTCCGCCCTGCACGCGCAGCATGAACTTCTCGTAGCCGAGATAGCCCATGATGCGGTGGACCTTGCCGATGACGTTATTGTCCACGTCCCCGCCGAGGCCGGCCTTCAATCCGGTGCGGCGATGAACGATCCCTCCTTCGTACGTGGCGAAGGTCGTGCCGTCGAAATCAATATCCAGATAGTCCTTGTAGGATACGAACTGCCCGGACTTCCAGTTCGTGACCGGGATGATGCCGAAGCCCGCGACCGTTTCGAGGCCCTTCTTGGGCTGCTCCTGCGGCGCGCTCTGCGCCGCCTGCGGAGAGTTGGATTCCGCTTGCACAGGAGGAGTCTGCGCTTCCTGAGCGCGCGCCGCTCCGAATACGAACGCCACCGCGAGGACTCCCAACACCCCTGCTTTCATCCGCATGACGACCTCCCTAACACACGATTATCTGAGCCCCGGCTTTCGCCGGGGTGACGGAAAACGGCCACAAGTCACGAAAACAACCACGAATAACGAAATCGTCAACGAACAACGACATCTCCGTCATTCCGGCGAAAACCGGAATCCAGCTGAAACGATCAACGGGCGTTCTGCGCAAGATACGCCAGGAGCTTCCCATACGCTTTCTCCAGCACGGGCTCCTGGGGAAGATAGACCACGCGCAGGTGCTTGGTGCCCGGCTTCTGGCCGAAGCCGCTGCCGTGCACGGCCACCACGCCAGTAGCCTTGATGAGCCCCTGCACGAACTCGGCGTCGGGCATGTCGATGTCGAGCTTGGGAAACGCGTAGAACGCGGCCTCGGGTCTGACGCAGGAGATGCCGGCGCCGTTGAGCATCCGGTGCGTGATGTCGCGCCTGCGGCGCAGCTTGTCGAGCGCGGCCTTCTGGAAGTCCTTGGGCCCGTTCAAAGCCGCAGCCACGGCGTACTGCATGGGATGGTTCGCGCACAGACGCGCGCGCAGGAGCTTATTGATGCCCGCCACATAGGGACGCAGGAGCTCGACATTCCCGCTGACCACGCCCCAGCCGATGCGCCAGCCGGGCGCGATGTAGCCCTTGGAGAGCCCGTTGAACGTTATGACCGGCGCTTCAGGGTCCAAGGACGCGATGGAGATGTGCTTCTTGCCCGCGTCCAGAATGAGTTGGTCGTAGATCTCATCGGCGAAGATAAGCAAGTTCCGCTCGCGCGCCAAGTCCAGCACGCTGCGAAGGGTCTTCTCGGTGTAGACCGCGCCCGTGGGATTGTTGGGGTTGATGAGCACGATCGCGCGCGTCTTCTCATCGATCCTGCGGCGCATGTCCGCGATGTCGGGCTGCCAGCCGTCGGCCTCGTCGAGCAGATAGGGCTGGGGCCGCGCCTCGAGCTTGGCCAGCACGGCCTCGTAGAGCGGATAGCCGGGATAGGGAATGAGCACGTTGTCGCCGCGGTCGACGAGCGCGGCCAGGCAGACCTCGATAGCCTCGCTGCCTCCGCTGGTGATGAAGATATCCTGGATATTGCGGATGCCGTTGCGCTCGGACTCCTCGCGCACGGCCTTCACCGCGCAGGGGATGCCGGAGGAGGGGGAGTAGCCGTTGCGGTTTTCGCGCATGGCCTTGAGCACGGCCTCGATGAGATGCGGGGGGGTCTCGAAATCAAAGGGGTTGGGATCGCCGATGTTGAGATAGAGCATCTCGCGTCCGGTCTTGGCCACTTCGTGCGCCAGGGTCACGATGTCTCGCACCGCGTAGGTGATGCCTTCAGTGCGCTTGGCCGCGCGGATCGTCTCAGGGAGCAAGGTCATGGGCATGTATTCTCCGGAAAATCGTTTCCTCGTGCATAGAATACCATTTCCGCAACCCGGAGAGAGACCGGCCGTTATCGCTTGAGAGACCCTACGGCCTCTCGGATGCGCTGGGCTCGGGCAGGATCGGACTCGAAGCGCGCCGCGTTCTCCAAGGCCTGGGCCGCCTCCTGGGCGCGGCCGAGCCCGCTCAAGAGCAGGCCCATGTTCAGCCATGAGGCCGCGAAGCTCGGATCCGCGGAAACAGATGCTCGGTATTCCTCCAAGGCCTTCTCCTTCCAGCCCTGGTTGGCATAGATCACGCCCATGCTGTAATGCGCGGAAGCCGGGTCCTCGCCGCCGATGAGCGGCCTGCGCGTGAGCCACACGCAAGGCAGAAGCAGGAGCGCCAAGCCCAAGGCCTTGAGCCGCGGACCTCTGCTCGCCAGGTCCCAAAGCCGCACGCACGCGAAAGCCGCCAGCGGGATGAGTCCCGCGGCGGTCGGGAAGCGATAGCGCGAGAGGATATAGAAAGCCGCGTTGAGAGCGAAATAGGTCAGGACATAGGCATGCAGAAACCAGGATATCCTCATCCAGCCGAAAGCCGCGAAAAAACCCCAGAGTCCCAGAGGCGCGATCACGCCCCAGCCGAGCAGGCTCAGGTCCCCGATCCTGGTGAAGCGCTCGAAGAGCGAGAGGAAGAAATTATCCGGCGGCTCGCGATGGTTCCAGAAGAGCTGCATCTTATGCCCGAGGAGCCGGAAAGCCGCCTCGGGCCGCTGGGAGAACCACTCCCGGACCCTGCGCGTCCAATAGGACGAGACCTCTCCCGGCGAAAGGCTGCGGCCTTCGCGGCGCTCCGCCTCTTCCTTGAAATCCTGATACTGCTGTCCCGGGCCGTAGCGCACGAAGGCCGGCGGCTTGTTGAGCCCGTCGGACTCCGGGTTGTTCCCGAGGAAGAGGTTCACTCCGCCGCTGGCCGTGGTCAGGCCCCAGCCGTGCGCGGGGTCCACGAGCCGATTGCGCAGTTGGAAGGGGAGGATGGGCAGCCAGGCGCCCAGGCACAGGAGCGCGAGGCATATCCAGGCGCGCACGGCTCCGCGACAGCGGGCCATGTCCAAGGACCAGAGCGCGGCGAACGGGACGAATGCCAGCACCGTTGGGCGGAACGCCGCGGAGAGCCCCAAGCAGACCCCGGCCAAGAAAGAGCGCAGTCCCGGCGCCTGGGCCGCACCGCGACAGAGCAGGAACAGGGCCGCGAGATTGAAGAAATAGATGAAGCTCTCGCCGAGCAGGCGCGACTCGTAGAACACGGCCGGGCCGTAGAACGCGCCGGCCAAGCCCGCCAGAAGCCCCACGCGGATGTCGAAGAGATCCCTGCCGATGCGGTAGAGCATCACGGCCGCCAAGGCGCCCAGAACATGCTGGAAGACCACGGGCGCCATGATCCCGTTGCCGAAGAGCTTGCCGAAAACGGCCAGAAAATAAGGGTAGCCGGGGTTGAGCTGGAACACGCCCAGGCTCCGGCCCAGCCAGCCGCTGTTCTGCAGGACGTCCCGCCAGGATACGAAGATGTTGTCGTCGAGCAGGGGAGTGCGCGCCCAGAAGTCCTTATGATAGAGCCTGAAATGCGCGAAGCGCACGCCCAGGGCGAAGAGGAATATCCAGAGCTCCGGCAAGAGGATCTCCTCAAGCGGCCCGCCGGGGATTACCGCGGCGTCCTCGGAATCCTGCGCAGGGCGCTTCTTCTTATGTCTCATTACACAAATGCTCCGACCGGATAGTATCCGGTCGGAGCACTAGTGTCTCAAATATGCGGCGAAAAAACCAACCGCACTAATCGGACTTAACCGGCTTTGGCGTGGGAAAGGACCTCGATGGCCTTCTCCAGCACGGGATCCTGGACAGCTTCCTTCTTAGCCGGCATTTTGAAAAGCTGTTCCATGATCTGCCCCATGATCTTGGCCTCTTGCTCCTCGCTCAGCTCCACGCTCAGGTCCGGGACCACCCCGCCGGTGCCCGCGATCTCCTTTCCGGTATCGGGATCATGCTGGGCGTCGATGGTGCGGTCCGCGGAGGAGTACCAGCGGTTCTGCGTGAGCTTCAGGGACCGCCCATCCCCTTGAGGAATGAGGGCCTGCTGGGTCCCCTTGCCGTAGCTGCGGCTGCCGATGATCGTATAGCCGTCGCGGCGGTCCTGCATCGTCGCTGAAAGGATCTCGCTGGCGGATGCGGAGTTCCCATTGACCAGGACGACCAGCGGCATGTCCAGGAATTCGCCGTCTCCTTTGGTCACGGCCTTCACCGCGATCATGCTTTGATGCTTGAAGGAGACGATGTCCTCGTTGTCCTTGAGGAACTCCGAGGCGATGGACGCCACTGAAGGCACCAGGCCCCCGGGATTTCCGCGAACATCCAGGATGAGCGACTTCGCGCCCTGGCTGCGCAAGCTCCGGATACGATCCAGGACCTGTTGGTCCGTATTCTTGCTGAACTCCCTGAAATAGACATAGCCGATCCCGGGAGCCGCCATCTTGGAGAAGTTGTTCGGAACCTCTACCGAGGAGCGTTCGATCTCGATGGGCTCAGGCAGGACCGCTCCATTGCGCAGGATCTTCAACAGAACCTTGGTGCCGGCCTCCCCGGCGATCAGCTTGATGCTGCCCTTCAAAGGCCTGCCTGCAAGCTTCATGGACTTTTTGTCGACCACGACGGCGGTGATCACATCCTCCGACTGCAGACCGGCTTTTTGAGCGCCTGAACCCGGGAACACGGCCTCAATAAGAACGCCCTTGGCATGCGTCGAGCACAGCACGCCGATGCCCACGGAGGTTCCAGCAATGTGCTGCTGCCAAACCGCGACCTCATCGGGATCCAAATACTCGGAATGGGGTTCCTTAAGATCATCGACCGCCTGCTTGAGCATGCCGTCCACGAGCTTGTCCCCGTCGAGGACCCCTTTCGCGTATTCCTTATCGGCAGTGGCTGCCATGTCCTCAAGGATCGTCTCCCAGCGGGCAGGCGAGATCGGATCCACGAACTGCATGTCCATGTCCCCAAGTCCCCGCATGAGCCGATTGATATGCTCCTGCGTGAAGAGCTCCTTTTTGACGCCCTTCTGCTGGAGCGCCCACAAACGCTTCATGAGCACGGCATTGACGCTATCGAGCTTCAGGTTGGGCGGCTCCGCAGGCGGATTGGCCGCGGGACCGGGCACCATGGTGTAGTCCACGGGAACGATCTTGCCCATGGAATGCGCAGCGCCCTCGTCGCTCAGGGCGGCGCCGCGGATCGTGCGGAAATCGCTGTACGTGAGCTGAGCGTGCGCTCCATAAGGAAGCAGGATGCTCAGAGAGATCGCCGCCAGGATGGTTCTTTTCATAAATCTCCTTTTGTTTCTCCGACACCCTTAGGATATGGCGCCAAAAAGATCGAGACAGGAGCCCAAAGGCCCTTTCGCGCGCGCCATTGGACCCACTTTTTTCTAGGCCCTTAGGCCCCATGATGCCGACACCTATCCGTGCGCCGTTCCTGGAAAACGCCGATCGTTGCTCCGGATTTTCATCCCGGAATATCCCGGCGATAGGAAAATCCGGATTTGCTAACATTGCCTCCGTGCTCAAGGATATCCGCAAGCTCGGCCAGGAGACGCTCATCTACGGGATGTCGACCGTGATCGCGCGGCTCCTCAATTTCCTGCTCACCCCGTTCTACACGCACTATCTGATCAAGGACGACTACGGCGTGCTGGCCGCGGTCTTCGCCTACATCGCCTTCTTCAACGTGGTCTACCAGTACGGCATGGACCAAGCCTACATGCGCTTCGCTGTGGAAGACGACGGCCGCAGCCGCGAGGAGAAGTTCTCCTGCGCCGCATGGTCGCTCTTGGCAAGCTCGGTGCTCTTCTCCATCGGAATGTTCTTCTGGGCCGGACCGCTCTGCAGCCTGGGCGCGGTCCCTGGACATGAGGACCTCGCGCGCTATGCGGCCGGCATATTGGCCTTGGACGCGCTCTCCATCGTGCCCTTCGCGGAACTGCGCCTGCGCCACCGGGCCTGGACCTTCGCGGGCATCCGCGCCTTTAACATCGCGCTCTGCCTCCTGCTCAACGTGCTCTTCGTAGCCAAGTTCGGGCTCGGCATCCGCGGAGTGTTCCTGGCGACCCTGCTGGCCTCGGCCGCGTCCTTCACGCTTTTGGCCCCGGTGACCGCGACGCTCCTGCGGCCCGTGATGCGCTGGCCCCTGCTCAAGGACCTCTGGCGCTTCGGCTGGCCCTTGGTGCCCGCGGGACTGCCCTCCATGGCCGTGCAGGTCATCGACCGGCCCATCCTCCTGCGGCTTACCGACCAAGCCACGGTCGGGCTCTATCAGGCGAATTTCCGCCTCGGCGTGCTCATGATGATGGTGGTGAGCATGTTCGACCAAGCCTGGCGTCCCTTCTTCCTTCAGCGGTCCAAGGAACCGGATTCGGGCCCGGTCCTGGGCCGCGTGCTCACCTATTATCTGGCGGGGGGATTCTGGCTGGTCCTGGCGCTTTCCTTCTTCGTGCCGGACATCGTTCGATGGGAGTTCCACGGCCGCTCGCTCTTCCATCCCTCTTATTGGGAAGGCTTGGGCGTGGTGCCCATCATCCTTTCCGCCTATTTCGTCTACGGGATCTATATCAACTGCATGGCCTCCGTGACCTTGAGCAAGCGCACCGACCTCCTTCCCTGGGTGACGCTCCTGGGCGCCGGCGTGAACGTAGCCGCGAACTTCGCCTTCATCCCCTACTGGAATATCATGGGCGCGGCTTGGTCGGCCCTGCTGGCGCAATGCACCATGGCCGCGGCGCTCTTCGCGCTCGGACGCCGCATCTACCCGATCCCTTACGAAAAAGGGCGCATCGCGCATCTGGCGGCCGCGGCCGCCATCGTGCTCTCCTGCGCCTATGGCGGGAAAGTGCTCTGCGCGGGCTCGCCCTGGGCTTGGCTGACGCTGCGCGCGGCCCTGCTGGCCCTTTTCCCGATCCTGCTTTTATGGACGGATTTCCCTCTTGCCGATGAACGCGCGGCTCTGCGGACTCTGCGCGAGCGATTCCTCCCCGCGACAAAGGAGCCCCAATGAAAAAGATCAAGGCCGCGCACGGAAAGTCCTCATGCCCCCTGGCGATACTGGGCGGAGGGAACATGGGCGCCTCCATCGCCAGAGGGTTGGTCGCGGCCGGCTATTGCCGGCCTCAAGACATCCTGATCACGCGCAGGCAGGCCGGCGCCCTGGAAGCCCTGGCCAAGGAAGGCTTCTCGGTCCTGACGGATAATCGCGAGGCCGTGCGCAGAGCCAGGATCGTCGTCCTCGCGGTCCGTCCCCAGCACTCGGCCGGACTCCTGCGCGAGATCGCCCTCGACATGGCCAAGACTCAACCCCTGCTCATCTCCGTGGTGACGGGCATCAGCGTCGCCGAGATCCTCGCGCTCCTGGGAAAGTCGGCCGAAGTCGTGCGCGCCATGCCCAACATCGCAGTCGAGATCCGAGAATCCATGACCTGCCTGGCCGCTCCCACGGCCTCGCAGGAATCGGTGCGCCTGGCCCGGTCTCTCTTCGACGCGCTGGGGACCACGCTCGTCATCGAAGAGGAACTCATGCTGCCGGCCACCGCGCTCTGCGCCTGCGGGCTGGCCTTCTTCCTGCGCTCCATCCGCGCCGCGTCCCAGGGCGGAATCCAGATCGGCTTTCATTCCGACGACGCGCTCGTCATGGCCGCGCAGACGGCCCGGGGCGCCGCCTCTCTTCTGCTCAAATCCAAGTCCCATCCGGAAGGCGAGATCGACAAGGTGACCACGCCCAGCGGCTGCACCATCGCCGGGCTCAACGAGATGGAGCATCACGGCTTCAGCTCCGCCATGATCATGGGCATCGTCACCTCCGCCGAGAAAGCCGCCGTGCTCTTCAACAAGAAAAAATAAGGCCGGAGGACCTAGCCCGCCGGAGGCCTGAAGGCCCTCCCGCTCGCCTGGATGCCGCGCTACCCTAAATAAGGATGAACGCTCAGCCATTCTTCGGCCGCAGGCTTCGCCCCTGCGCCTCGATGCTGCTCCTGATCGTCTGCGCGGCCCCCTGGGCCGGCGCTGAAGAGAAGACTTCAGACTACTTCCAATCGCACGCCGTTTTCGTGGACCTCGACGGCTGCGGGGACCCGCGCGCCGAGGAATTCTGCAAGTTCCTGGCCGTCGATTACCGGCCCTGGACTCAAGAGGAACGCCGCCGGGTCCGAGAAGCCCTGGACCCGGTAAGCTCCGCGCCCAAGCTTTCCGTGCTCATCTCGGACTTCAAGAAGAACGGCATCAAGGAGATCGTCTTCCTGCGCGTCTACGACGACCAGGACTCCGCCGGCAGCCTGGTCGTAAACGACCGGCTGTTCATCTATCTGCGCAACCAGTTCTTCACGTCGAAATCCATGTACGGGACCTGGTCCGAGCAGAGCCACGCCCTGGCTCATGAATTCTTCCATGCCTACGCGCACTTCAACGCGCCCCAATCCTATTTCAGCGATCCTTTCTGGACGAGCCTCGCGGCCGCGACATCCTGGGGCTACCCCATGAAGACGAACGCCAATATCGTGAAGAGCGAGCTCAACGCCAAAGTCCGCGAGCGCGTAAGCCTATGCAAGTCCGGGAAGTTCCAGGAAGCCGCGGCTCTGGACCTGGAATACTCCCGGCCCAAGGGCTTCCCGTCGCTCTACTCCATGACCCAGCTCGGCGAATACTTCGCGGAGCTCGGCTCCTTCCTGGCGCACGACGAGGACATGGCTTCAGCCCTCAAGCCCGACGTGCGCGCCTGGCTCCAAGAACACCAGCTCGGCAGCCTGCTCTGATCAGTCCGGAAATTTTCCGCCGATAAGCCGTCGGATGGCTTCGTTGGCGAGGGTGAGCCCGAAGATGCCGGTCAAGGTGGGGAGGCTTCCGAAGGCCGGACGCTTGCGACCTCTTTCCAAGGACTCTTCCTTGAGCGCCTGCTCCAGGGACGCGCAGGACTTGCGGCCGAGCACGGGTTCCTCGGAATAGACGCAGAGCACTTGGGAGGGGAACTCCTCCTTGCGGCGCTTGAACTCCCGCCGGATGCGCGCGGCCAGAGGACAGCAGCGCGTCTCTGCCAAGGGCGCCGTGCGGATATAGACGGGGTCGGTGCGCAAGGCCGCGCCCATGCTCGATAGCCCGGGGATGCCCCGCGAGCGCAAGGCGCACAAGAGCTCCACCTTGGGCCCCAGGGAATCGATGGCATCGATGACCAGGTCCGGCGGGCCTTCCAGTATCGCATCCATAGTTTCAGCATCCGCGAAGAGCGGCAAGGCCTCGACGCGGCAGCCGGGCTGGATGTCGAGCACGCGCTCGCGGGCCACCTCGCATTTTTTCCGGCCCACGGTCGAGCCCAGGGCATATATCTGTCGGTTGATGTTGCTGGGGCGGATCTCGTCGAAATCCACGAGTCGCAGTCTGCCCACGCCCGCGCGGGACAGGGCCTCGGCCGCATAGCTGCCGACGGCGCCGAGCCCCACGACGGTCACGAAGGCGGAGCGGACCTTGCTCAGGCCCTCCTCGCCCAAAAGAAGGCGCACGCGAGAAAGCCGGGGATCCTGTTCGCTCATTTGAAGCTGTCTCCGAAAAGACGGCGCGCATTGGCCAAGAGAGTCCGAGCCAATACCGGCGCTTCCTCGCCGCGAAGGCGCGAGGCGGACTCCACAAGCTCCGCCAGCGCCTCGGAACCGCGCGGGTCCTCGGGATTGGGAGCATCGGACTCCAAGAGCAGGCGCTCGGAGGGCGCCGCGCGAAGGGAGCTCGCGAAACGGTCCGCGGCATCAGGGGCTTTGCCCGCGTGATGGCGGAACTGAAAAGGCGCGAAGGAGAAATACGCGCCCATGCGCGCGAGCGGCTCCACGAGTTCAACAGGACCGGAGTACGCGTGCAGAAGGAATCCGCGCGGATGCGCGCATTCTCCCAGGAGTTTCTGAAGAGGCCCCCAAGCGCGCACGCAGTGGATCATCGCGGCCAGACCGCGCTCGCGAGCGAGCTTAAGCTGAGCCTGAAAAACCTCCTCCTGCACCTTGAGCGAAGGTCCTCGGCCGGAGGCGTCGAGCCCGACTTCTCCGAGGGACGACGGGATCTTGTCCAGAAAGCCTTCGAGCTCCCGGACCCAGCCCTCGCGCAGGGCGCCCGCATTCCAGGGATGCACGCCGAAGCAGGGGATCACGCATGCGTCCGCGCGCGACCACTCCAAGACCTTGGGCCAATCCTTGGGCCGCGTGCCGCAGAGGGCCACGCCGCGCACGCCCGCGGCCCGCGCGCGCGCCAAAAGCTCCGCCGGATTTTCCTCGCAGACATGCCGGTGCGCGTCGAAAAGCTCCATTATTGCTGCCTGCATAAGTTCAATATCCCGCGTCGGCAAGGACGTCCAGGACGCGGCGTTCCTCTTGCTCGGAAAGCCCCCGGCTCCTGCGGCGGCGGAGTTCCAGGCGCAGGGAAGCGGCCAGCTCGCGCTTGCGCTCCGGAGACAGCGCGGCCGCGCGCATCTGCGCCGCGGCCCAAAGCGCCAAGCCCCGCTCGTCCGCTCCGCCGTCAAAAGCCTTGAGCGCCTCCTGCATGCGCGCGGCCTCGGAGGAAACAGGCCCGAGGACTTCGATCGTCCCGGCCTTCGGATCCAGCCGCACCCGGCTCCCTTCGCGCAATATCCGCCCATCGGAAGAAGCGCGCGGCGGCTCATCCTCAATGGAAAGTCCGCCCGCGCCCCAAGAAGCCCGCGGCAGCTGCACGCACGGGATGCCCGCGGCGGCCGCGAAGATGAAGGACTGCGGGCCGCCGTGCGTGGTAAGCAGCGCGGCGGACTTGGCCAGGGCCGGGACGTCCGCGGCCGAGACATACGGCGCGGCGTAGATGCGCCCGCCCAGCAGCGCCTTGCCGCGGTCATAGGTCATTTCCGCCGAGACCGCTTCCGCGGACGCCGAGGAGGTCCTTGACGCCGGGAAGCCCGCGAACTCGGAAGGACGCAGAAGCCCGGCGGCATCGAGCAGTTCCCAAGCCTTGTCTAAAGAGAGCGCGTCCCGGCGCCCGTCTTTGCGGACCAGTTCGGCCAGACCCGCGTCCGCGAGCCCTCCCTCCGGAGAGAGCAGGTAGAGCGCGAGCCAACGCTCGCCGCCCAGCTTCCACTGACCGTACTGCGCGCGGCGAGCGCCCGCGCGGCCCAAGGGGACCAGGGCGCCTGCGAGCGGCTCGAGCCGAAGGCTCATCTTCGCATCGAGCTTGCGCGCCTCCCGCGCCAAGCGGCCGAGAGGGTCATAACCGGAGGAGCGCCGCAGAGGCGGGCCCTGCACGAGCTCGCCGCGCGCGATCGCCGCGGAGAGAGCCTCGTTGTAGTAGAGGTCCAGCGTCCGCCGGCCCACGGGCGCGGACGGGGGAAAAGGCTTCTGATGAAGATCGGCCAAGGTGCGATCGACCTTCTGCCGCAGGGCCTCGCGCTCTCCTTCCTGAGCCAGATGCGCCTGCACCTTGCTCGTAAAATCCTCAGGCCCGGCGCCGGGGTCGAGGCGTCCCTCCGCGGCCAGCATGCGGGCTAAAAGGTCCAGGCGCAGAGCGTTCTCTTCCTTGCTCCGGGTGTCCCGCAGATAAAAAGGCAGCCGGTCCGCGACGAGCGTTCCGGCGCGCACGGCGCGGATCGCGAAGGCCGCGCGCTCCAGGATGCCCTGCGCATCGAGCGTGGAGCGCGTGCCGTCGAGCACGGCCAGCACCCCCGCGCCCGACTCCGGGCTCACGCTGAAACCCGCGTCATAGAGCGCCCGGCTCAAGAGATACAGCCGCGCCTGCTCCGAGGGCCCGGAGTCTCGTCCCCGCGCGCTCACGCGAACCAAGCCTCCGGCCTGGGCCGCACGCGCGCAGACATAGACCTCGGCTTGAGGAACGATCCACCAGCGCCTGCTGCGGCCCAGGACCAGGATCTCGTCTTTGCGCCGATCCGCGTCGGCCAGCCCAAGAGAACGCACGGCCGCAACGGTCTCCTCGGACAAAAGCCCGGCTCCCACGTCGAGCACCGGGACCTCGAGGGCCGATCCATCCACTGAAAGAGTGACCAAGAGATTGGCGGCAACGGCGCCCCGCGGTCCCGCAGGCGCAGCCCCGACATCGCTCCGAGTGCGCACTCCCCGCCGGTATGCGGGTCCCGCAGCCTCCGCCGCGCCCTGGCGCAGGAGTTCGAGAAGACGGTAGACGGAATTCTTGCTCAGGGAAAATAATTCTTTCTCCGGCGAAGCGGAGAGCTCGGCCGCGGCGCGGACCGCGGAATCGTTCCCGACCAGCACCTCATAATCCTTGGCCGCTGCAGCGAGCGACTCGAAGAGCGATGCAGGAACCGCGGCGCCTCGGCCCTGCCGAGCCAGGTCCGAGAGTTCCCACAGCAAGTCATCGGCGCGATCGAGCAGACGGTCCCGCGCGGAGAACCATCGCACGACCGGTTCCGGCGCATCCGCGCCGCGCTGCAGGCGGTCTTGGATTTCAGCGGGCCCGGCCGCGAAAGCAGAGCCGCAGAACAGGGACAGGGATAAAACTCGAAGTATGCGCGTCAATGGAGGGTCGGGTAGAGGGAATAGCCCAGCATCCCAGCCGGGAGCCTCTGCGGATGGGAGGAGACTCGCTTGACCGGCAGGGAACGGAGCTTCTGCAGGACCTCGGGAGAACTGTCCACCGCAAAAGAAGGCTCCGCCAAGCCGCTCAAGAATCCCATGCGCTGGAGCAGGAGCAGCACGCCCGCGCGCAAACGGTCCATCCAGCCCTGGACTCGGCTCGTCGTCCAGCTGCGAAGGGCGCTCCAGAATCCGGCGAGCGCGCTTTTCCCGCGCGAACGCTCATCGCGGTACAAGGTCAAGAGTCCGGCCCTGGGAGCGAGCGCAAAGGCCTCATATAAGGAACGGCCGCCGCTGACGGCAAGAGCCTCCGGAGCCTCGATATCGCGCACGCCGACCAGAGACCATGCCTCCGCGAACGAAGCCGGGATGGAGATCGCCAGAGCGCCGGCGGGAACGGAGTCGCGCAGGCGCAGACGGACCTGGAGGCCGCCGTCCAAAGGTTCGACCAGGGATTTGGGCGCGGAAGACCGCGCGCGTCCGGCGCCCGGGTTGAACTCTCCGATGGAACGCAGGCCCTGCGCAGCTGAAAGAAAGTTCTCGAGCCCCTCGATATAGGGCTTGCGGCCTACGGCCAAAAGGGAACTCCAAGAGGACAAGGCCTTGGTCAAGCGCCGGACTTCGCCGCCGCGGACCCCGGACACGACCGCGAAAAGGACCTGATCGGCCAGGACCGAGACGTCCTTGGGCGCGCGCATGCGCGCCGCGGCCAAGATCCTCCCGCGCTCCTGCATGGAGCCGGAAGGAAGGTCGTCGGCGATATTCAAGGCGTGGCGGTAAAGCTTGGGCGCATCCGCCGCAGACGCGTCCGCAGCCAGGGACTGGACCTTCTCCAAGGCCTTCTCCGGCCCCAGGAGCTTCGGGTCCGGCATGGCGATGGATGAGTCGTCCTCATCCTCCTGCCGGCGGTCAGGGCGGATCTCGGGATTTGAACTCCCATGGGAGCGGTCGAAGAAGCTCTGCAGGAGCCCGTCGAGCAATCCTTTGGCTCCGCTGCGCTTCTCCTTGTCTTTGACTCGTCCGATGGCCGTGTCCAGTCCGTGGAGGTCCGAGCCGCCGCCTTCTCCGCCGGGATGGAGGCGGGAGCCCATGCCGCCGGCCCCTTCCTGCGCGGAAGAAGTCAGCGCGCTCCCTTTATTAGGAAGGACGGAAGTTTGCGGGACGCGCACACCCGGCTGCACCGCGATGTTCCCGGCGCCCACCTCCGCGGTGAAGCGCTTCATGGAATGGGATGCGTGCTTCCCGCCGCCGGCCTGCGGCCCCGCGACCCCGGAGAACTGCGCGGCCTTCTCAGCCGATGCGGTCCTTGCATGCCGCTTCTGACCGGAGGGCAGCAATAATTGGTCGGCCGAGATCGCTATGCCGCCGACCAGGCTGTTCGGAGCGGAGAGATCCTGCGCACCGGAGATATTCGAGCCGACGGAAGCCGCGGCCGCGCCCGTATTCCCGATAGGGACGACGGCGGAATGCGCAGCATCCACGCCGATGTTCTGCTGCCCGTACGCCGAACTCCAAAACAATGCCGCGGATAGGGCTGTCAGGGTCGGTAGTCTCATATTATGAGCGATAGTATATCGTTAGAGACTCCAGGCTGTCCAGGGGAATTGGACCCACTCGGAATAAGCCGAAAGACCTATATCTTTTAGCGTCGAACAACGTGGGCCTTTAGGCCTGTTTTCAATATGGGCCGCAAGACCCCGCGACCCAAGGCCCTTTGCTTCATGCGGGAAACCCGTTCTTGGCTTAAGATTGCAATGTGGGGTGGGAGGAGCCGGTGCAGATATGGTGAAAGATACGGGCGTCAAAAGCCCAGCAGTAAAAGAGAGTAAGCCTGTAGATCGTCCCGCCGCGAGCCTTTTGCGTTCATGGGGCAAGCGGATGTCGGACGGAAAGGCCGTCGTCATCCCTGTATTCGTCGGCGGATCATGGAGCGTCGCTGTCCCTCGCGGGAACAAGCGAGTGCTCTCGCTGAGCATCCAGGGAGCCAAGAAGAACTGACGCGCACCTAGACGACCGAGCCCCTGGTTCCGGACAGATGCGCTGTCCGGAACCAGGGGCTTATTATTGCCTGGGCAAAACAGCGCTCATGTCGGAGCACTGACCGCGCGTTTTTTGGTAGGATTTCTCTGATGATGGAAAATGCGCCGACGGATGCCGTCCGTCTCGGCATCCGCGCCAAAGACCTTTGCGCCAAGCTCGAATCCCGGGAGCGGCTGGAGTTCCTCGATGTCCGCAGCGAACCCGAGTTCCGGGCCCTGCACATCCCGGGCGCAAAGCTCGCCACCCGCGCATTAGTCGACGAGCTCTTCGCTTCCTGGCCGAAAGACACGCCCATCATCCTCTGCGACCACTTCGGCGGCTCCGCGCTGGACGCGGCCCGAACGCTCGAAGGGCGGGGATTCACGGCCGTACGCGCACTCATCGGCGGCATCGATGCCTGGTCCCGCGAGATAGACCCCCTGATGCCGCGCTACCCATGACCATGAAGATATCGACGTCCCTCAGCGGCGACTGGACCGCCTGCCGATTCTCCATAGAACCGCAGCTCTACGGCGAGGATGTGAAGGTCTACTTCCCGGATAAGGACTCCTCCAAGGGTTCTCCTCTGGCCGAGGCGCTTTTCGGCCTTCCCGGCGTGCGCGCGGTCAAGCTCTCGCCCGAGGCCGCGACCGTGCACCGGGAAGACGACGAGGACTGGCCGTCCTTCTGCCGGCGCGCAGCCGAGATCCTGCGCTCGCATGCGGCCTCAGGCAAGCCCGCGTTCGCGCCCGGGACCAAGTCCAATGTCCTGCCCCCCGAGGCCCTGCGCGCCAAAGTCGCGGATTTCCTGGAAAAAGAGATCAACCCCTCGCTGGCCGGACACGGGGGGGGAGTGGAGCTCGTGGACGTGCAGGGCTCCACGCTCCATCTGCGGCTATCGGGCGGATGCCAAGGCTGCGCCCACTCCCGCCGGACCCTTCGCCAGGGCATCGAACGCGCCCTGCGCGACTTGATCCCTGAGATCGACGAGGTCATAGACGCCACGGACCACTCCGCCGGGAGCAGCCCGTACGCATAGGAAAACCGATATGACCGCGATCCCCTCGATCTCCATCATGGACCTGAAAGCGAAATACGACGCCAAAGAATCCTTCGTCCTCGTGGACGTGCGCGAGCCGTCCGAATACGCGCGCTGCCGCCTGCCCGGCTCCAAGCTCATCCCTTTAGGAGAGCTCCCCGCCCGCATCGGGGAACTCGATGCCTCGGCGCAGACCATCGTCCACTGCCGCTCAGGCGGACGCTCCGCGAAAGCCGTGCGCCTGCTCATGGAAAAAGGCTTCTCCAGGGTCTTCAACCTCTCGGGAGGCATCCTGGCTTGGGCCGAACAAGCAGACCCCTCCATGGAGGTCGACTGAGCTCCCCGTCGTCCCCGTGATGATGCCGCACTCCCGCCCCGATCCCCTGCAGGATGAACGACTCTACCGCGTGCTCGCGGAAGCCGCCCAAGACCTCGTCTTCATCATCGATCGGCAGGACCGCGTCTCCTACGTCAACAGCGCGGCCTCGAAGCTTCTCGACCGCGAACCTGCGAGCCTGGTCGGGAAAAAGCGCGCCGAACTCTTCCCCGCGTCCACCAACGAAAGCCAGGAGCAGAGCCTGCGCCGCGCGCTCCAGGAAGGGAAGCCTCTTCGCGCCGAAAGGAGCATGAGCATCAACGGCAAGGAGGTCTGGCTCGATACCGTGCTCACGCCCCTTTGCGGCGAGGACGGACGGCCCTTCGCGGTGCTGGGCGTAGCGCGCGATATCACGGAACTCAAACGCCAGCAAACCTCGAACCAGAATGCCAAGGACTTCCTGAACAAGATCATCAACTCCGTGCCGATCCCGGTCTTCGTCAAGGACGAGTCCCTGCGCTACGTGCTCGCCAACGAAGCCGCGGTCCGGCTCACGCTCGACCCATCGAGCGGGATCGTCGGGCGCATGGACGCCGAGATATTCCCCAAAACAGTGGCCGAGCATATCCGCGAGCGAGATCTGGAGCTCTTGAATACCGGACAGGAATCCACCTTTGAGTTCGAGGTCCCCTCGAAGGATTCCGGCACGCGCGTGCTCCTCTGCCACAAAGTCCTCTATATCGACCCCTCGGGCGGCAGGTTCATCGTCGGCATCTCCAACGACATCACGGGATTGCGCAGGATGGAGGAGGGGCTTTCGCGGGAGCAGACCCTGCGCTCTCTCTCCGTGTTCGCCGGAGGCATCGCGCACGACTTCAACAACCTGCTCACCGCCATACTCGGGAACATCAACCTCTCTCGCGCCAAGTCCAAGAAGACCCCCTTGGTCTTCGATGCGCTGGGCGACGCGGAGACCGCCTGCCAGCGCGCCAAAGACCTCGCTCGCCAGCTTCTGACCTTCTCGAAGGGGGGAGCTCCCGTGACCGGCCCGGTGCGCATCGACATCCTGCTCCAGGATACCGCGAACTTCGTGCTGCGCGGAAGCCCGGCGCAGCTGGAAGCCGCCATCCCCGCAGATCTATGGCCCGTGGAAGCCGACGAGAGCCAGCTCGCCCAAGCCGTGCACAACATCACGCTCAATGCCCGAGATGCCCTGCCCCAGGACGGCGTCATACGGCTCCATGCCCGCAACGTAGAGCTGCCCAAGGACGATCCTTCCGGGCTCCCTCCCGGGCGCTACGTGCGGGTGCGCATCGCCGACAACGGCATCGGCATCCCCGCCGAGCACCTGGCCCATATCTTCGACCCCTACTTCACCACCAAGAAGACCGGCAGCGGCCTGGGTCTGGCGGTGGCCTACTCCGTGATCACGCGCCACGGCGGGCGCATCGAAGCCGTATCCATCCCCGGAGCCGGGACCACGTTCCGATTCCTCCTGCCCGCGGCCAAGAATGCTCTTTCGCGCACCTCCGCGACGCCGTCGGAAATCCCGGCTCCTTCGGGAGGAGGACGCATCCTCATCGTCGACGACGAAGCCGTGGTGGTGCGGACCGCATGCAGGATACTGAGCCTCTGCGGCTACGAAGTGGAGTCCGTGGACAACGGCCCTCAGGCTGTTGAACGGTACCGGCAAGCCCTGGAACAGGACCGCTGCTACGACGCGGTGCTCATGGACCTGATCATGCCCGGCGACTTCGGGGGGGAAGAGGCTGCGCGCAGGATATTGGCCCTGGATCCTCGCGCCGGCATCGTAGCCTCCACCGGATACTCGGATAACCCGGTGCTCGCGAACCCGAAGCGATACGGCTTCATCGGCACGGCGCCCAAACCTTACACCGTCATGGGCCTAGGCACCGTGATGGCCAAGGCCGTCGCCCGCACCCGCTGACCCGGACTCCAAGCCGCGGGAAGACCCCTCGATCGGGGCAAAGACTTCATAAAGCGAGACCTCTCCATCGCGAGAGACGAGCCGTCCGCGCACCGCCAGCATCCGCTCCATAAGGCCGACGATGCGCGGCGTGTAGTAGCCGTCCGACGGACGGTAGATCCCGACTCCATCGTTGACGATCACGTGGGTGATCCCCAACCCGCGCAGACGGCCGATGAGAGCGCCGACGCTGTCGAGTGAATCGTAATCCAGCACGGCTTGGTTAAGGGGGTCGCCCCACTGATAGTCCGCATCCAGATGATAGCCTCGGATCTCGCGGAACAAGAGCACTCGGGCGCCGGCCGGAAGGCGATTGGCGGCCTCGTAGAGGCCGTAGCAATCAAGCGAGCGGCGCAAATAAAGCCGGCGCGCCGGCTCTCCCGGGACCGCGTTCGAACGCGCCTCTAAAACGGCGAAGAGCTCGTTGTTCTGAGTAGCCGTCGCCGCCGGCAGGAGCGAGATCGCAAGAATGCCTCCCGCAAGCGCCTTGTAGAACCCCTTGCGCCGCATCAGTTCGGCGGCAAGCCATGCCGACAGGATCGCCAGCGCCGGAAAGAACGGCAGGCAGTATCGCCAGATCGACGTGCTCTGAAAGACCGCCGGCAGATAGATCAAGAAGGGGAAGAGCAGGAACCGGACGGCGGCGGGACGGCGGCGCAAGACCGCAGGAGAGGCCATGACTCCGAGCGCCAGCAGCGGGACCAGCAGGAACTGCGCTCCGTCCCGGAACAGATGCCCGGGAAGCGAAGCGACCGACCAATCCTGACTGCGGACGAACGCCGCTCCGAGCTTCTCCGCGCCCCATCTCCCGCCGAAGATCCCTGCCATGAACGGCCAAACAGGGTTGCCGGCTCCGACCCACGTCTTGAGGAACCACGGCAGACAAACGCTCAAGCCGCACGACAGATAGACCCGGACAGGCTGCATCCGCTTCGCGGATCGCCAGAGCCAGAGTGCGAGCGCGGCCATGAGCGCGACGCCGAACAATTTCGACGAGGCGCAGAAGCCGCTCAGCAGCCCGGCCGCGGCGAGCCAACCGGCGCGCGGCTGCGCCCGCCATCGCAAAAGCGCCGCGCAGGCAAGGAGGTGGAACATGGCGAATCCTCCGTCGCTGTGCGCCGTTCCCGCAAGCTGATAGAAGACCGGCTGGCAAACGAGGATGGCCGCCGCCGGCAAAGCCGCCTCATGGCCGATCGCATCCCTGGCCAGAAGACAGGTCGCGGCCGCAAGGACGGCGCACGTCGAAAGATGGATGAGGCCGGCGGCGCCCTCCAAGCCCCAAGCCAGCGGAACGGAATACAGCACCTCCATCAGATGCGGCCAATGGCTGTGCAGCAGCCACGGGATCTCCCGGATGCCGCCCCAGCGCAGATACAGCTTCGGCAGAGCCAGATGATAAGCCAGCACATCCCAAGCCGTCTGCGGAGCTAAAGCGCGGATCACGCCGTTCCAGGCGCAGTAAGCGACGAGTCCGGCCAGGAGCCCCTGGAACGAAGTCATGGGGGGGACTTCCCATCGCAAGCCCGGCAGACCCGACGAACGGAGCTCGAAAACCGCGGCCAGCGAGAAAAGGGCCGCCGGCCCGAGGAACGATGCTTTGCCGAGCAGGCCTGCCAGGCCAAGCCAGAAAACACAGGAGGATATCGCGCCGAGCCCCAAGCCGAAGGAAAGGAGATGGGCCATGAGATCGTCTTCAGCCTCGCCGATGAAAACGCGAAGGATGATCCTCCCCGCTCCCCAAGACGCCGCGAGGACCGCGGCCGCGAAGAGGACTTGAGCCCCGCAATGCCGCAGAGCAGCCTCAATATCCGCGCTTCCCGACGCGCTCATCCAGTAATGGAAGAATCCGGCGTTGCGGCCGCCGACTAAGGCGAAGAAGACCGCCGCGCCGAGCCAAGCACCCATGTCCAAAATTATCCCATTTTGCCCCGCCCAGGAGCGCATGCGCTCCTTCCATCTTTCAGAAAAGTCCTGAAGGCGGGTCTTTTGTTTGATCGGCCGTGAATTCGCTAAGATAGAGCCATGACCCTGGACCTCTTGATTCTCGGACTGATCGCGCTCTTCGCTTTTGCCGGCTACCATTCGGGAGCCGTGCGGCAGCTCTCCCTTTGGATCGGGCTCGCGGCGGCCTACCTGCTTGCCAAGCCGACCTCCGCCCTCCTGAGCCCGGCCGTGGCCGCGCGCATGGAGTGGCCGGTTTCCCAGACCGCCAGCGGCCTGAACGTCGTGCTGCTGCCCGTGATCTTATTGGCGGTTACGCTGGCGGCACGCCTGCTCTTGAACGCCCTGGAACCGGGTGAGGAACAAGGTCCTCTCGATCAGGGTCTCGGCGTGCCGGTAGGCGCGGTCAAAGGAGCGGCGATCCTGTTCGTGACGCTCTGCCTCGCCGCGACTCTGGAGAAGCCGCTGGCCCGGATACATTTCGATCTGGCCGCCAGGACCCAGGGGTCCTGGTCGATGGCTTTCGCCCGAAAGCACAATCCGTTCGCCGACGAGCACCCCTACGCGCTGGACGCGCTCAAGAAGCTCGCGGATGCCCGTTCCGATCCCAAGGCGAAGAAGGAACTGCTCAAAAACAAGGCCTTCAAGTCGCTCCTCTCGGACTCGAACCTCAAGGCCGCCCTCGACGACTCCTCCGTCAAAAAAGCGCTGCGCGCCGGCGACTTCGCCGCCCTGCTCAAGAACCCTCTGATCGACGGTCTTCTCAAGAATCCCGACCTCGCCGGCAAACTCAACAAATTTTAACCCGCGTTTGCAGCGTCGTCGGAAGTATTCCGCGCCGCTGTTCCCACTCGCTCTTCAAGGAATCCTGGAACTAAAGCCGCTCTCGCTCGTACTTATTGGCAGGGGAGCGAGGGCTTGATTATTGTAGCTACGCCGTATATACTATCTGGAGACCTCCGGTGAGGCTCTCCGAGATCGTCTGGGTTCGGGAAATCGCCGAGAAGGTCCAACGCAAGCATGGGCTTACGCCTGAAGAAGTCGAAGAAGCCTGCTTCGCTTCCGGAACTCATATCCGGAAAACGCGCGATGATCGCTACGCACTGCTCGGATGCACGGATGCCGGGAGACGGATATTCGTCGTCTTCCAAAAGCTTGGACACGGGCGGGTGATTCTCATCACGGCTCGCGACATGACCGACACGGAACAAAGACTCTATGAGAGACACGCCCATGAATAAAAAAGATGCGAAGCGCCTGCCCTCTTTCAAGTCATTGAAGGAAGAGTCCCGATACTGGGACAAGCACTCTTTGACAGACCACCTCGACGTCTTCACCCCAGTGAAGACGCGCCTGCGAGGCCCGGTCAAGCACCTGCTCTCCATCCGCATAGACTTAGACCTGATGCGCGAGATCCGACGGATAGCCGACTACCGTGGAGTTCCCTATCAGACGCTGATGCAGCAATGGCTGCAGGAAAGGGCTGAGCAAGAGTCTCCTTCAATAGACCCCGGCTCGGTCTATGCCTCCGGATTCGCCTTTGGAATAGGCAGCCGACCATGAAGGCAAAGGCTGTGCGCATCTGCAATCTCATCCCGTTCTTGTCGGGCAGAGCCCGCGACATCAAGCGCATCCATGCCGAACCTGAAAAAGCGCTCGAAAATGTCCGGGAAAGCTGCCGGAGCAAAGAACGCAGTCTTCCCGCATGGGGGGAGTCGATCGAGCGACATTGCCCGATCCCGCTGGGACATCCCTACCGAAAAATATCCGAGGGCCTTGCGCCTGGAGACCCCCTGCGCACCCTAGGCTGCTGGGCCTACGGCGCAGGCAACTCCTGGATCACGCTGGACGAAATAGTCTGGGAAGACGGCTCCGTGACCCATCCTCAAGAGGACCACCGCCGCTGGCTCCAAGAGCGCTGCACCGCGCTCTTCTCAATCCGGCGATAAGAGCACCGGCGCGAGCAGGACTCCTCACTCGCGCCGGCATCAGCCTCGCGCGTACGCGGCGAGGTGCGAAAGATGGGGTCCCTGGCTGGACAATGTTAGAACTTGGCTGGCACTCGAAGCGCCCTCCTCCAACCTCGCTTCTCTAATCGATTCCATTCTAACGCTTAATGCGCGGAGCTTGCCCAGGATTTATTCTGCTCTCGAATTCGCCGCTTTTCACTTTCAATCCAATTCACGACTCTGAGCCCACGTGCCAAATCTTGAATAAAATTCAACTCTTCAGAAGAAACCAGCCCGCGAACCTTTTTCCTTAGTCGCATATAGTTCAGCGAAGCAAATGCTGAATAGGTAGTTGCTGCACTAAGTGATAACACGGCAATGCTCAATGAGTTGAGCACGTATTTGGACTCTAGTCCTACAGGATTGTCTAGCGCCCATGGCTGAGAGTGAATACTATTCGAGAACAACTTATAAAGCGCATTATGCAGAGATTTACTTAATGGTCCATTTCGCGCTTTCATCAGGGGAAAATGATAGGCCCTCTCTCCCTTAAGCATGGCCTCCTGAGTCCTCGTATCTAAGAGCCTAAACACTTCATTCTCCTTTAACAAAACTGGTCCATTTTTAACTCCTTGCTTGTGCCAAAATGACCCGAAATGGTCGTCCGGGAGGCCGAATTTTTCCCATACACGCCGAATCTCTGCCGATTGTTGGTAACTCATTAACTGCATCCGAAGTTCAAAGTGTTTTTGGCCAATTCCTGTCTCCGTAAGATAATTCAATACCTGGGCGTTCTCCATTACGATTCGAGCAATCGCCGAAAGAGAAGCAACATCCAACAAATCAGGCACTCTTCGTTGATAATATCGGGCAACTCTATACATGCTATTCAGCTGAATAAACAGTCGAAAAAATGCCTGAGCCCCATAATAGGCCCTCGTAGTAGTTGGAGAACGAATCCCAACAATCAGCTTCTTGAAGATATTGCACGTGCCCGCCAACTGCTGAAGCTCAGCCGTCAGCAGTTTCCTTGCTTGTAGTTTTTTGATTTCTTCCATGGTCTAATTACGTTAGAACTCAGAAATGAAAAGCCGGGAAAGCGAAATTTCGCTCTCCTCCTTTTCATTCAAGATGGGGTGACCGTCATCCCGTCGGTCATCTTCCTCTCCAGGGGTGGGTTCAGCCCTCCTGGCCCCCGACCGAGCGGAACCTCGGTCGGGTCGGCCGAGAGCGCCGACGAAACGGGAGGGGGCGGGAGCCTCCTCCCTTGGCGAGCCGCCGAACGGAGGATACATCGGAAGCGATGATTCCTCTCCGGAGTGAGGGAACCCCGCTCCCCCTGCGCGGACTACCAGTTCGCGCGGGTTGAGCGGGGCGGCGACAAAGTGGGGTGACCGACGGGATTTGAACCCGCGACCTCCAGGGCCACAACCTGGCGCTCTAACCAGCTGAGCTACGGCCACCGTAACCCTATTTTACCGTTTCTCGCCTCCTCACAGCAAGCGATATAGTCCCCGTTCCGGGCATAGGTCTTTGGACCTAGAAAATAGGGGGACCCGCGGCCCTTCGCGGGGCCCCCGCAGTCCGCTACACTTTCTTCATGGGACAGGAACTCCTCTTCCGCCGGCCGGTCCCAAGAGGGAAAGAGCTTATGAACAACCTGGTCCTCCTGAGCATCGCCTCCATCCTGGCCGCCCTGCCCGCGACCGCCGCGGGCACGCGAACCTCTAAAGGAAGCTCCTCAGTCCAGAGCGCCGATGCCCGCCAGTCCGCGACCCTCCTGGAGCAGGGCGCCTTGGCTCTTAAATCCCATCAGTTCTCGCAGGCCGTCACCCTCTTCGAGCAGGCCACGCGCGCCGACTCCTCCTCGTCCGAGGCCTTCTTCCGCCTGGGCAACTCGTATTATCAGCGGGGATTCCAGCGCGGGACGCCTGAAAAAGCGGATAAGAACGACGCGCAGAACGCCGTCGACGCGCTCCAGAGCGCCCTGACCCTGGACCCGAAGCTCAGGCGCGTTTCAGACCCCTATCTCCTGAACCTCGACATGGGCCTCTGCCTGCAGGCATTGGGCCGCAATGAGCAGGCGCTCGACTCTTATAAAAAGGCCTCCGCCGCGGCGCAAAAAAATCCCATGCCTGAGCTCTACACCGCGCTGCTGCGCGCCAAGATGCGCGACTTCGAGCGCTCTTCCTCTTCCTTGGAATCCGGCGTGCGCCGCGCCCGCAGGATCGACGCCTATCCCGCGCTGGCCAAGCTGGTGCGCCGCGACGGGATATTCTCCTCTCTGCTCAGCGTGCCGCAGAACAAGACCGTGCTCGATCTCTATGACGCCGTGCAGTCCGGGACCTTGACCGAGGACGAAGCGCACGGCCGCCTCATCGGGACCGTGGAATACCGGGACTCCCTGCGCGATATCCCGAGTTCCGAAGACCGCCCTTCCTCTTTGGACTCCCGGCGCGTCAACGACCGCGTCCAGTCCGCGGTCGACCGCGGCCACGGCGCCTACAAAGCCCAGCGATTCCGCGAAGCCATCGACGCCTATACCGAAGCCCTGGCCAAGGATGAGCGCAAAGGCACTCTCGACGCGGTCCAGCGCTCCATCGTCCGTGAGCGGCTCGGGTCCTCCTATCGCCAGTTGGGAATGACCGCTGAATCCGCGAAGACGCTTGAGAACGCCGTGGAGGAAGCGCCCCAGGCCTCGGGCGCATACTACCAGCTTGCTATGACCTATGCGGTCTCAGGACGCCTGTCTCTCTCTCTCTCGGCCCTCAACAAAGCCCTGGAGAACGCAGCCACGGTCCCGGACCTTCGCCAGACCCTTCTGCTGGCCCGCGCGGATTCCGAACTGGAACCCCTGCGCGACCTGCCGCGCTTCCGCGATATCCTGCGCGATCACTCGCAGAAGCTCACCGCCAAGAAGTAAACTGGAAATCGCAACCTCAGCCTGAAAGCTGCGATATTAGGTGTCTTGGCCGGCGAGGCTGCGCAGCCTCTCCAAGTCCGTGATGGTGATGTCCTTGGCTTGGCGCCGGATGTAGCCCTTCCCTTCGAAATCCTTGAGCAGACGCACCGTGGTCTCGATGGTGAGGCCCGAGAGCTCCGCGATGTCCTTGCGCTTGAGGCACGAGATCACCGGCGCCTTGCGGCCGGAGACAAGGTCCTTGACCTGACGGACCAAGGTGCCGGCCAGCCGTGCGCGCGCGGGCTTGAAGGCGATGTCCCGAGCGCGGGCCTCTCCGCGCCGCACGTCCTTGGAGAGCTCGCAAAGCAGAGCGAATGCCGCCTGAGGATGGCGCAGGAGGAACTTCCGGAAGGTCTCCTCATCGATCAGGGAGACCACGGCCTCGCCCACGGCCTCGACGTTGTCGGCATAGTTCCAGCCCGCGAAGAGCGAGACGTGCCCCACCAAGTCGCCGGGCTGCTCGAAGCGCAAGAGCAGCTGCTGTCCGGTGCGGCTGGTCTTGAATATCTTCACCTTCCCGGTGCAGACCACGTAGACCGTCGAGGGCTTCTCGCCCTCATAGAAGATGACCTCTCCCGAGCGGAATCGGTTGGCGATGCGGATGTCCTTGAATTCCTTGCGGGAATCACGGTCCAAGAGCTCATAGAGGCAATTCTTGCGGGCCGGACAAAGCTCGCAGTTCGGCGCATCGCGTTTAGAAAATCCCATGTCGAAAACCTCTCTGCTCCTGCGTCGTGGAAAAAGATGCTTCTTTTGATTCTACCAAAGAAAGAAGCCTAAAACATGAAAAACAAAAAATCGGCTAGAGAGTGTAGAGACGGTCGCCGGCGTCTCCGAGCCCGGGGACTATGTAGCCGTGCTTGTTCAAAGTCGAGTCCACGGCCGCGGTGTGGATGCGCACGTCCGGATGCTCCTCGTGGACCCTGCGCAGGCCCGTCTTCGAGGAGAGCAGCGTGATCAAGCGGATGTCCTTGGCGCCATCGGTCTTGAGGATGCGCACGGCCTCGGAAGCCGAGCCGCCCGTGGCCAGCATGGGATCCAAAAGCAGGACCACGGACTCCGGCAGTTCCTTGGGCAGGCGGACATAGTAGCGGACCGGGTTGAGAGTCTTCTCGTCGCGGTAGAGCCCGATATGCCCGATGCGCGCGGCCGGGCAAAGCCTCTGCAGCCCGGGCAGAAGTCCAAGGCCCGCGCGAAGGATGCTCACCAGAACCAAGGGCTGGGCCATGCGCCGGACCGAGGCAGGCTTAAGAGGGGTGTGCACCTGCTCGGAAAGCGTCTTGACATCCTTGAGCGCTTCCAGCCCCAGCACCACGCCCGCGGACTCCATCGCTTCCCGAAAGCGCGCAGGGGGGGTATTGCGGTCGCGCATGAGCGCGAGCGCGTCCTGCAGCAGGGGATGTTCGCAAAGGATCACCTTGTTCATGATATCTCCGAAATGATCACCGGCCGCCGGCGCGGACGGACAGTTCCTACGTCCAGCGACTCCGAGAAAAGCTTCACGCCCTGCGCAAGCCGGTCCGCGTCCGAGGCATACGCCTCGGCCACGATTTCTCCGCGGCGCACCGCGTCGCCCACCTTGCGCTTGAGCAGGAAGCCCGCGCCCGCATCCACCGCGTCTTCCTGGCGGCTGCGGCCCGCGCCCAGGAGCACGGCCGCGCGGCCCACGAGCAAGGCGTCCATGCGCTTGAGGAAGCCCGTCTTCGAAGCGCGGATCTCCCGATGCAGACGCGCGACCGGGAGGAAGCGCTCCGGATCGTCGGCCGTGCGAGGGTCTCCGCCATGAGCCCGGACCATGTCCTTGAACTTGGAGAGCGCGGCGCCGGAACGCACGAGCGCCTCGAGACGGAGCGCGCCTTCGCGCGCATGCTTGGCCTTGCGTCCCAGGACCATCAGCTTCCCGCCCAGGGCAAAAAGGACTTCCGCGTAATCCCCGGCCGAGAAATCCCCTCTCAGGATCTCCACGGCCTGCCGGACCTCCACGCCGTTGCCCACGGCCCGGCCGAGCGGCTCTTCCATTGCGGTCAGGAGCGCGGCGCAGCGCAGGCCCAGCCCGTCGGCGGTGCGAACAAGATCTGAAGCCAATGCTCGGGCCTGGGCCGCGGAGCGGAAGAAGGCTCCGCAGCCGCACTTGACGTCCAGGACGAGCGCGTCGAGGTCCTCGGAAAGCTTCTTCGAAAGGATGCTCGCTACGATGAGGGGCCGGGACTCGACGGTGGCCGTGGCGTCGCGCAAGGCATAGAGCTTTCGGTCGGAGGGGGCGAGGTCCCCGCTCTGGCCGAACATGCAGACGCCGGTCTTCTTCAGAATGCGTCCGACTTTCGGGATATCCATGCGCACGCGAAAGCCCCGTATGGCTTCGAGCTTGTCGAGCGTGCCGCCCGTGTGTCCGAGCCCTCGTCCCGACATCATGGGGACCACGAGCCCGGCCGCGGCGAGCAGGGGCGCGAGCGCGATGGAGATGCCGTCGCCCACGCCGCCGGTGGAGTGCTTGTCGACCGCGCAGACCTTGCCTGAGAGCGGCCCGGAGCGCGAGTGCAGGTCCAAATGCCGTCCGGAGGAAGCCATGGCGCGGGTGAAAGCCGTGGTCTCCGCGCGCGTCATCCCATTGAGCCGCACGGCCATGAGCCAGGCAGAGAGCTGATAGTCCGGGACCTCGCCGGAAGCGGCCCAGCGGGCGATGGAGGCTATTTCCTCGGGGGAATGTTCGACTCCGTCCCTCTTTTTCGCGATGAGATCGAGCATCCTCATAAAAAGTGATTCCTTTCAGCGTCCAAGGGTCGGCAAAACGGCCTCCAGGAACCGGCGGATGTCGGCTCCCACTCTCTGTCCCAAGGCCAGGACATCGGGATGGCTGAGATTCGCCTTCGTAAGTCCGGCGCCGAGGTTGGAGACCCAGCCGAAAGCCAGTACGCGCATGCCCAGCTGCGCGGCCGCGATGACCTCCGGGACCACGGACATGCCCACCACGTCTCCGCCCAATCTGCGGAAAGCCTGGATCTCGGCGGGCGTCTCGTAAGAGGGCCCGGCCACGGCCGTGTAGACGCCTTCCCCTGCCGGCAGCGAGAGCTTGCGGCAGAGCTTGAGAGCCTGCTTGCGCAAAGGAGCCGTATAGACGCCGGCCAAGTCCGGGAACATCTCGCCGAACTCGCGGGTATGCAGTCCCCTGAGAGGATTGACGCCCATGAGATTGATGTGGTCCTTGAGAAAGACCAGATGCCCCGGCTTGAATCGCGGACGCAAAGAGCCCACGGCCGCGGTGATCACGAGCGTGCGCACGCCGAGGCGATGGAGCACGCGAACGGGCAAGGTCACGGCATCGAGAGGATGCCCCTCGTAATAATGGAAGCGCCCCTGCATCACCGCCGCGCCGAGGTTCCCTGCACGCCCAAGGACCAAGCGGCCGGCATGTCCGCTCACCGTCGGAGCCGGGAAGCCCGGAATCTGGGAGTATTCGACGGTCTTGGCTTCTTGAAGAGAGGGGGAAGCGCCGGCAAGCCCGCTTCCCAGGATCACGGCGACCTCCGGGGCCGCCGCGCCTTGAGCCTTGAGCGCATCCGCAGCCTCGACGATGCGGCGCAGATGCTCCGAACGTGTGTTCGAAATCATGACATTCTTACACTAGCATTTTTTTGTACGATGCCCGCTCATGCACCTTCTTTTGCCCCTCTTGCTCGCGGCCGCGAGCCCGTCCTGCGCGCAGTTCGCTCCAGGATACCTGCCCCTCTTCGATGGAGGAAGCCACAGCGTGGGGTTCAAGGCCGGAGTGGTCTCGCCCACGGACACCAACGGCTTCTCCAGCCTTGCGCAGCGCGGCAAGGCCATCCTCCTCCACTACCGCTTCTATCCTTTGGACTGGGTGGCCGTGGGCGCGGACGCGGGCATGGAGAACTTCTCCAAAAAGATCGCTCCGGATGGGAGCTCCTCTTCGGCCGATGCAATGCTCTTCACCCCGATACTGCGCGTCAACCTCGTGCGCGAGATGAGCTGGACTCCCTATCTCTTCGGCGGATTCGGATTCAACCAGTTCACCCTCAAATCCTCGGCCCTTAAGCCGGGAGATCCCTCAAAGACCGCCGGGCTCGCTCTCTCCGCGGGCGGGGGATTCGAGTTCTTCGTGCTTCGAGGGATGAGCGTGTTCTTCGAGGGACGCTACGACGAGTTCCGCAGGCCCAAGAGCTCGCAAGGCAGCTTCCAAGCCGTCGGCGGACAGCTGGGCTTGGCCGTCTGGTTCAACTACGACTGAACTCGTCATTCCGGCGGAAGCCGGAATCCAGCGAGGACGACTCCTGCTGGGTCCCGGCTTCCGCCGGGATGACGATCAAAAGATGGAAGAACCGGTCAGCGACTGGGACAGGGTCGCGAAGTGCTCCGTGAAGAGCACCCACGCGAGATAAAGCTGCTGCCCGATATACGCGGTCATGAGGAGCACGGCCGCCGTGTACGCCCAGCGCCGCCATGCAGGAAGAAGGGGGGAGCGCCAGACCAGGATCAGGCCGAAAGGCCCGAGCCCGAACAAGGTGCATAGAATGATGCCCCAGTCCCGATAGTACCAGGCGATCTTCGCGCCTTGCCCGCGGCCGCAGCAGCGGCAATAAGCGTCCGCGCGGTCGATGACCCGGCCGCAGCCCCAGCATGAGATCGGAAGAACAGGGATCGCTTCCATATCAGTCTTGCCGCATTGTATCAAAACCCTCATGCTGCTCCGCGTCGATCATGGACGATCCTTGCTGCGCGCGCCGTCCATTCCAGATCAGGAATATCGTCGTCGTAACGCACAATACGGCGATGAACACGGCGAAGGCCCATGATACATAACGCAGCGCAGGAGAAGCCTCCGGGATCTGCTCGCGGTCCTGCCTGAGCAGTTCGCTGATCTGTTCTTCGCTCAGCGGAGACTGCGCGGCGGCAGCGGGCGGCAAGGGTCCACCTTTCGGCAAAGGCGGCGCTGCGGCTGCCGCGGCAGGAACAGGCGCCGCAGGAAGATCCGCCCGCGCGGCGGGCTCCGCCGTCCTGCGCCGGAACGGCTCCTTGCAGAAATCGCACCAGCCCTGCTCCTCGGGAGTCTCGAATCCGCAGGCAGGGCACTTCATCGCGTCCACCCCTCGGCCGAGAACGCGGAAGGGATATGGCGCAGAGAGCCCTCCTGCAGAGCCACGACGTCGAATCTCACGGGAACATCGGATAAGCCGCGCGCTTGAAGCCAATGGAGCGCGGTCTTGATCAAGTGCTGCTGCTTGCGGCGGTCCACCGCGCATTCGGCCGGGCCGTAATCCGCGCACGAACGCCTCTTGACCTCCACGAAGACCACGGTCTCCCCATCGCGGGCAATGAGGTCCGCCTCGCCGAAGACGCAGCGATAGCCGCGCTCGAGCACGCGCAGCCCGCGGGATTCCAGATAGAGCGCCGCCTGCTCCTCTCCTTGCGCGCCGAAAGACTTGCGGTCATCGCTCACTCGGAGCCTCCTTGCGAAAGCCTGCGCGGGACAAGACCTCGGCCACGGGCGCGAAGCTGCGGCGATGCTCAAGGCAGGGACCCATGGAGCGCAAGGATTCCAGATGGCGCCGCGTGCCGTAGCCCTTATGGCCGGAAAGTCCGTAGCCGGGATAGCGCCGATCAAGGACCGACATCCAGCGATCGCGCACGACCTTGGCCACCACGCTCGCCGCGGCCACGCAGAGAGAGCGGCCGTCCCCGCGGACCAGGCATCTCTGCGGGAACGGGAATCCCGGCAAGGCGCGGTTCCCGTCGACGAGCACGCAGTCCGGAGAGAAGCCGCGCGGACGCTGAGCGTACGCAAGGCGATCGAGAGCGCGGCGCATGGCCAAGAACGTCGCCTGGAGGATATTGATCCCGTCGATTTCCGAGGCTAGGGCCCAGCCCACGCCGATGCCCTGCGCGCGCGCGCGGATCGCGAGGAAGAGGCGCTCCCGCCGACGAGGAGAAAGAGTCTTGGAGTCGCGGACTTCGTCGAGGCCTTCCACGCCGGAGGGGAGCATCACGGCCGCGGCCACCACGGGCCCGGCCAAAGGCCCCCGGCCCGCCTCATCGACTCCGACCAGCCGGGAAAGACCGAGCCCGCTGCGGAGTCCTTCATCGAAGGATCGCAGCGGGCTCGAGCCCACAAGAAAACCTCCGCCGATCAGGCGGCGGGGGCGGCCTCGCTCTTCTTCGCCGTTTCCTTCGCGGCAGCGGCAGGCGCCGCAGTCTCTGTCGAGGAAACCTGGTCCTCGCCGCTCAAGCGCGCGGCCTTGCCGGCCAAGCTGCGCAGGTAGAAGAGGCGCGCGCGGCGCACGCGGCCGGTGCGCGTCACTTCGATCTTCTGGATGCGCGGGGAATAGACGGGGAAGGTGCGCTCCACGCCCACGCCGAAGGAGATCTTACGTACCGTGAAGGTCGCTCCCATGCCCGTTCCGCGGCGCTTGATGACGACGCCCTCGAAGATCTGGGTGCGCTCGCTCTCGCCCTCGATGACCTTCAGGTGGATGCGCAGGGTGTCTCCCGTCCTGAAATCAGGCAGGGTCCGTTTTTCCGGCTGGGGGATGTGAATAGATGCCATAGTCCCGTCCTCGTTATGCGATCAAGAATATCATCATTATATCTTTTTTTTACGCTTTTTTTCCAGCGCCGTCGGCCGCGCAGAGAGAAGATCCGGCCGCTTGCGCCGAGTGGCCGCCAAGGCCGCCTGTCTGCGCCACTCTTCGATCCTGGCGTGGTCTCCGCCCAGCAGGACCTCCGGGACCTCGCGGCCTTTCCACACGCGCGGCCGCGTATACTGCGGATAGTCCAAGAGCTCCTCGGAGAACGACTCCTTCTGCGCCGCCTCGGGCTTGGCCAGGACGCCCGGAAGGAGCCGCGTCACGGCATCCACCACGGCCATGGCCGGGATCTCTCCGCCGGTGAGCACGAAGTCGCCCATCGAGAGTTCTCCGTCCACGAAGTCCATGATCCGCTCGTCGACGCCTTCGTAGTGTCCGCAGACGAGCACCAGGTGCTTCTCGCGCGAAAGCTCTTGGGCCGCGCGCTGATCGAATCGCCGTCCCTGGGGGGAGAGGAGCAGGACCTTGGAACCCTTGCGCCGGAGCTTGCGCAGCGCGCGTTCGAGCACCGGAGCTATGAGGACCATGCCCGCGCCGCCGCCGTAAGGGCGGTCGTCGACAGTGCCCCGCCGGTCCTGCGCATATCCGCGAAGATCCTCGCACCGGACGTCGAGCAGCCCCTTTTCCACGGCGCGCTTGAGGATGCTCTGGGAAAAGACTCCCTCGAACATCCGCGGGAACAAGGTCAGGACGTCGATGCGCAGCGCCGCGCGGCGCCGACGAGGCGTCACTCCACGTCGACGACGACCGTGCAGCCGGACTTGGCCGCGGCCACGCCCACGACCGCGCGGATCGCCTTGATGACCTTGCCCTGCTTGCCGATGACTTTCCCCTTATCGTCCTCGGCGACGCGGAGCATCAGGCGCACCACGCCCTGATCCTCCGAGGAGATGACCTCGGCCTGCTCGGGATGATCGACGATCTGCCGAGCGATGTAGAGCGCAAGCTCTTTCATTTGCCGGGCTGTTCCTGCTTCTGGAACTTGGTGAAAGCCTTCATCAGCGACGCCACGGTCTCCGTGGGCTGGGCGCCCTTCTGTATCCACCACTGCACGCGCTCGGACTTGACCGTCAGCTTGTTCTTGATCTTCTCGCCGCGGGGGTCGTAGGAACCGAGGACTTCCAGCGGCTTGCCGTGCGGACCGCGCGTCTTCTCGATGGCCACCATCCGATAGTAGCTCTGGTGCGGCTTTCCGATCCTCTGCAGCCTGATGCTTACCGCCATGTGCGTCCTCCTGTTCCGCGGGGTCTCAACGGCCCCGTCGGTCGAAAGCGTCCTGAGACTCGCGCACGAGGCGCTTGAGCGCCGCGCGCGGGTCCTTGGCTCCGAAGACTCCGCTGCCGGAGACGAGGCAGTCGGCGCCGGCGCCGGCGGCAAGGGGAGCCGTGCGCGGCCCGATCCCTCCGTCGACTTGCAGCCAGACCGGCCGGCGCGAGCGGTCGATGGCCGCTCGCAGGGACCGGATCTTCGAAAGCGTCTTTTCCTGGAAAGGCTGCCCGCCGAAGCCGGGCTGTACCGTCATGACCAGCGCCAGATCCAGATCCGGCAAAAAAGGAAAGAGTCCTTCCACGGGCGTCTTGGGATTGACCGCCAGGCCCACGCCCACGCCCAAGGCGCGCAGCTTGCGCAAAAGGGGACGAGGACGAGGACATGCCTCCAGATGGAAGATGATCCAGTCCGCGCCGGCTTGCGCGAAAGAGTCGAGGAAGGCTCCGGGATCCGAAACCATCAGATGCGCGTCCAAGCGCACCCCCGCGCCCCGCAGGGCCTTGAGCGCGTCGGGGCCGAGGCTGATGTTCGGCACGAAATGCCCGTCCATGACGTCGACGGAGCACCAGCCGGCGCAGGCGACCTTCTCCATGTCCCGGCGCAGGGCTCCGAAATCCGCGGCCAAGAGCGAGGGAACTACGCGGACCCTCCCCTCGGGAACGGGCCGGGAGCAGGAGCATCGGCAGGAGGCGCAGGAGGCGGGCATCAGCGATCCCTCTCCTCGACGAGGATTCCGTTGAGGAATATCTTCACGCGGGAGCGGCCGCCGGAAGGAAGGGCGAGTTCCACGCGGGAGCCCGGGGCGCGCAATCCGTTGAAGAGTTCGCGCTCTCCGTGCTGGTCCACGCAGACGATGCGCACCAGGCTCTCGGAAGAACCCTGCGGCACTTTATAAACGAATCCGCCGGAAGAAGCCGCTTCCCGGCCGCCGGCGCGGCCGCTGATGGTCAGGGTGATGCGCGCATTCTCCTGGAGCACGGCATCCGCCGCGGGCTGCTGCTCGAGCACCGTGCCGTACGGGAAGAGGGAACTCGAATCCTTGACGAGCTTTATCTCGATGGAATGCCTGGAAGCCCAGGAGTCGGCCTCGGAGGAATTCTTGCGCAGGAAATCCGGCATGAGCGCTACGCTCTCCGGCGGGCCGCCCGCGGAGACCACGACGCTGATGAGAGCGTTCTTCTCCACGCTGGACTCGGACTTGGGATCCTGCGAAAGCACCAAGCCCTTCTCGAAGCGCAGGGAGTAGGACTCCGCGACCTCGCCGAGCGCAAGCTGGCTCTGGCGAAGGAGGATCTCGGCGTTGCGCAAAGGCAGTCCCACTATGGAGGGTGTGAATACCGTCTCTCCGCCTTGGCTGACGACCACGCGGATGGCTTTGCCCTCCCGGACCTTGGTGCCCGGACCGGGGCGCTGGCGCAGGATCGAACCGATGGGAATGCTCGCGTTGAACTCCTCTCCTTCCTTAAGGAGGGGGAGATCGAGAGGCGCGAGCATGTTCATGGCGCCCGAAATAGACTTGCCGCGCAAGTCCGGCACGACCTCCACCTTGCGGTTATGGACCGCGCCTTCCAGGCCCCAATGCACGGCAAAAAAAGCCGCGGCGGTGAGGAAGAGTCCGGCTAAGGCGAGCTCGACGGCGTTCGGCTGAAGGTCCTTCAGGGGATAATCTCCAAGCGGCCGCCTATGCCGATGCGAAGCCCGTTGAGGAAATCCACGGCGGACATCGCCGTCTTCCCCTCGGGCTGCACCTCTTCGATCCAGACGCGGCCGAGACGGCATTCTACTAAAACCCCTCGCCCGCGTTCAACGCGAACGAGCAGACCTTTGGAATTCCCAACGGCATCGGGAGAATCGAGCGCGGCGCGAAGGACCTTCACGCGCAAAGGCCCTTTCGGCGTGGAAAGCATCAGGTAGGGCCGAGGACCAGCGGCCAAGCCCCGCACGCGGGCGCAGAACTCCTGCGCGGACAGATCGAAGGCCAGGCGCGCGTACGAGGAGTCGAGCTTGGGCGCGCGCGTGCTTTCCCCGGACTGCGGGGTGCGGCGCACGACTCCGGAGGCGACCTCGCCTAAGACCTCCCTGAGTTCCCGCACGCCCAAGGCCGTGAGCCGCTCCATGAGCGTGCAGGCATCGTCCTCGGCAAGCACGGTCTCCGCGGCCTGGCGCTGCATGGGCCCGGTATCCATTCCGTTGTCGATCCAAAAAAGAGTCACGCCCGCGCGAGCGTCTCCGCCCAGAAGAGTCCATTGCACGGGGGCGGCCCCGCGCCAGCGCGGGAGCAGGGAGAAATGGACGTTCAAGAAGCCGTGCCGTGTGCAGGAGAGCACATCGGGATCGAGCATGCGGCCATAGGCCACGACCACGGCCATGTCCGCCTGCATGCGGCGCAGCTCTTGCGCGCACTCTTCCGGACGCCCGGGCTGGAGCACGGGGATGCCCAGGCGCAGGGCCGCGGTCTTGACCGGCGGCGCGGAGTCCTTGAGCCCTCGGCCGCAGGGACGATCGGGCTGGGTGAGCACGGCCGCGACCTCGTGGGAGCGGACGCATTCCTCCAGGAACGGCACGGCCGGCGCCGGAGAGCCGAGGAAGAGCAGCCTCATTTCCAGGTCTTGCGCAGATCGCGGATGAGCGCCGCGGCCCGCAGGCGGCCGACGAGGTCCAATCGGTCGATGAATAGCTTCCCGTCGAGATGGTCCACTTCGTGCTGGAAGGCCCGCGCCAGGAGGCCCGTGCCCGTGCGCTCCCAGGGCCGGCCGTCGATGCCGAGCGCGCGGATGCGCACGCGCGCATGCCTGCGGACCCTGGAATAGACTCCGGGAACGGAAAGGCAGCCCTCTTCCTCGAACATCTCGCCTTCTCGCGAGACGATCTCGGGATTGATGAGCACCAGGCGATCGGACTTCCCGTCGACCGGCACGTCCACCACGGCCAAGCGCAAAGACAGGCCGATCTGCGGCGCGGCCAGGCCCACGCCCTTGGCCGCGCGCATCGTCGCCCACATGTCGCGCAGGATCTCCGGGAATCCGGACCGGGATTCCTCGAAGACGAGCGGCGGAGTCGGGACCTTGAGCACGGATTCTCCGTGCTTGAGGATGCGGCGGATCATCCCGCCTGTTCGCGCTGCGCGATCATCTGCAGCATCTCGGAGGCAGACGCTTTCTTGAGGAGTTCATCGATGAACGCCGGCTGGAAGAGCGCGGAAACGCCGCGCAGAAGATGCAGATGCTGCGTGAAGACTTCCTGCCGGTTGGGGGAGAAGAATATGCACATCGCCCGGATGACGAGGTCCGGCTGTTTCGGATCCGGGATGCCCTGCGGCAGGATGCCCAGCACCGCGGACATGGTCTCCATCCCGTCGATGCGCGCGTGCGGAACGGCCAAGCCGGTGTCGAGAGTGGTGCTCATTCCCTGCTCGCGTTCCAGCACCTTCTTATAATACGGAGCAGGGTCCCCGAGCTTGCGGACCTTGCAGAGCTTCTCGATCAATATATGGATGAGCTGTTCCTTGCTCTTGCCCGCGGGCAGACGCACGATGAGGTCCTCGCTCAGCAGCTTTCCTATATAAACACCGTCGGTGAACGCCGCTGGGGCATGTGGGGCAGCCTCAGGAACCGCTGTTTTTTTGCCGCTCTTCTTCTGAAACCAGTCTAAAGCCATCATAATCTTCTATCCGTTGCCTGATCCCCTGAAAACAGCCATATAAACATATAGCCGTCTACTTGTCCGCATACGCTTAAATTGGGGGGTTGATTAAAGGCGATAAAGGCATCGTATAAAATCCCGTCTCCCGGGTCAAATCCCACCCTAGAGTCTAACGGCCTGCCTGCGTTTTCAGTTGGGCCGAAAGCCTCAGCCCAGCATGGGCCTTGCGCCCTATATAGGGTGCCAGGGGTCATTTAACTCGCATAGCTTTCTTCGAACGTTATGCGCAACGGCGGTGCCAGGCATCGACTTGCTCGACTTTCCTTCGGAAACTCAAGCAACTCAATGCCAGGCACCATCAAGTTATATACACTTTGAAGATGAAAGGACTCTTGAAGGGGAAGACGGTGCTGATCACGCGGCCGGAGGAACGCGCTTCGGGATTTGCATCGATGATGCGCGAACAGGGCGCACGCACGCTCTGCACGCCGCTCATCCGCATCGCCGCGCCAAAATCGTGGAAACCGCTGGACCGGGCGCTGCACCGCCTGGACTCCTTCGACTGCGTGGTATTCACGAGCCTCAATTCCGTGGAGGCCTTCTTCAGGAGAGCGCGCAAGCTCGGCATCATAGTCCCGAATGCAAGCGCGAGAATCTATGCCATCGGACCGGTCACGGCGCGCGCGCTGCGCGAAAAAGGACTGCGGCCCCAGCCCCTCCCGGAATCCTATGACGGCCCCTCGCTTGCCAGAAGCCTCCTGCTGCGCCATTCGCGCGGAAAGCGTATCTTGATCCCGAGAGCGCAGAAAGCCGATGAAGCCCTGCCCCGCCTCCTGCGCCGCGCAGGCAGCCGCGTCGCCATCGTCCCGGTCTACCGCACGCTGCCGGATCCAAAAGGCCTGCGCAGCCTGCTTCGGCTGCTGAAGAAAGAGACTCCGGACTGGACGGCCTTCTTCTCCGCCTCCGCCGTGGAGGCCTTCACGCAAGGACTCGTCCGAGAAAAAGCGCGGGCCCTCCTGCTCAAGAGCCGCGCCGCCTCGATAGGCCCCGCGACATCCGAGGCCCTGCGCAAAACCGGCATCGAGCCGTCCGTGCAGGCCGAAGAGCATACGGCCCGAGGCTTGTCGCAAGCCCTGCTGCGCGCCGAGGATCCCTCCGCGCTCAAGGCCCTGCTGCCCGCGCTGCGCAGCACGCTCTGGACCGCTCTGCGGGAAGCCGGAGACATCCAGCTCAAGCGGCTGGGCAAAGTGAGCTTCCGCTATAAAGGATTGGCCAATCTGGTGACCGCCGCGGACCTGGCCAGCGAACAACGCATCCTGGATGTGATCCTCAAGCGCTTCCCGGACCATGACTTCCTGACCGAAGAACGCGCGCCCAAGACCGCAGGCTCGGACTTCGTATGGATCATCGATCCCATCGACGGGACCACGAACTATGCGCACGGCTTTCCGGCGTTCTGCGTATCCATCGGATTGTCGCATCGAGGCCGCTCACTCCTCTCCGGAGTCTTCGATCCGAGCCGCGGGGAGATCTTCTGGGCCGAACGCGGCAAAGGCGCGCATCTGCTCAAGGTCGGCCCCGGCATCGCGGGCTCATCTCCGAGGACTCTGCGCGCGGCCCGGCGCGGCGCGCAACGGCTGCGCGTCTCTCGCGCCCGCTCGGTGCGGGAAGCCCTGCTGCTCACCGGCTTCGCCTACGACCGCGCGAAAAGAGCCGACTACCTGCTCCGCTTCTACCGGGAGTTCATGATCCGCAGCCACGATGTGCGGCGCTCAGGCTCCGCCGCATTGGACCTGGCCTGGACCGCGGCCGGGCGCGTGGACGGCTACTGGGAATTCTCCCTGAATCCTTGGGACGTGGCCGCGGGAAGCCTTCTCGTCGAGGAAGCGGGGGGGAAGGTCACGGATCTCGAAGGACGTCCCTGGCCGAGCCTGCGGACCGCGGGAGCGCAGACCCTCGCGAGCAACGGCCTCATTCACTCCGAGATGTTGAAGATCCTTCGTCCGCTGCTCTAACCGGAAAAATTCAGTCGTCCTTCGACGCAATCGCGGCTGATTTTTTCCGGGATGGCTTGGGAACGCCGAAGGAATCAACGGGAATAGTTTTTTTGCCGTGTGGAAGAAAATCCGGAATCTTCAGAACGAAAAAACTGCACGCTCTTTCGGAAAGTGAACAATCTGAAGATTCCGGCTAGAATTTGAAGCCGATGGAGATGCGGTGCGTCATGCCCAGGTCTCCGAAAGGCACCCAGGCATAATCCAAACGGCCCTGCTTGATCTGGAGTCCGCCGCCCGCGGACATGCCGCTCAAGCCCTCGGCGCTGCGTCCGTCCTTGACGTTGTAGCCCGCGCGCAAAGCGCCGCCCAGCCCCGAGCCGAAGGACTGCCGCGCCTCCAGCCCGAAGCTCGCGTAAGGATCCGCGTCGGAAGGGATATGCCCGTCGAGCAATCCGCTCAGGTTGGGACTGATGCGCCAGTGCGCGCCCAGCACGGCCTTGAACGGCAGCGGGTCCGCGGTGCTGCCCAGCTTGATGGGCGGCCCGAGATTCGAGATCGCGGCCGCCAGATCGACCGGGCCTTCGCCGATATCGCTGACATGGTCGGCCTGCACGCCCAAGTCCACGGCGAAGCTCGTGCCGGAAGCTCCTGCCAATTCCGACCGGATGAACTTGAAAGCCCCGCCGGCTCGCACCCGTCCCAAGACGCGTCCGTAAGCGAGCGAGACCGCGAGGTCCATCGGCGTGAACGATGAGGTCGGGTCTCCGGTGATGCCGTAGCCCTGGATCGAGGATTGCGAGAAATAGGTGAGCGCGGCTCCCAAGACGCCGCGGTCCTCGCCGAGCGGGAATCCGAGCGCCGCTGAGCCGGAATACGCGGTCTCCAAGAGCATGTTGTAGGAAAGCGCGGCATCCGCCCGCCCCTGGTCTTCCAGCCGCGTGAGGCCCGCGGGATTCCAGAACACGGATTCCGCGTCGCCCACCAAAGCCGAATAGGAACCGCCGAGCGCCATGGCCCGCGCGCCTGCCGGGATCTTCAGGAACAGCGCGCCCGTGGTCCCGGCGGCTTTGTCGGAAAAAGCGGAACCCGGGAATATCCCCGCCCGCGCCGAGACCGCCGCGACGCACACGAGAAGAGCAGAGGAGAATGCGGCTGCTTTTAGACGGGCCAAACAGGTCCCCGCTTAGGACGGATCTCCGCTGCGGCCTCGGGCTTGAGCACTAAAGTCTCTTCTGCTTCCGTAGACGCCTTGGCCGGAACCGGCGTCTGCGGCCCCGACTGAACCGGAGTTTCCGCCGGCTTTGCCTCGATGACGATCATTTTCTCGGCGGCAGGCTGGGTCTCCTCTGCCGAGGAGCCCTTGTCCTGGACCTTCGCGGCCTGCGCAGGCGCGGAAGATGACGGCATGGGGATGCGGACAGGGTCGGCGCGCTTCTTCTCTGCATGGACCGGCTTGGCGGACTCGACCGCTGCGGCCTTCGCCGGGACAGGCGCAGGCGCTTGCTCGACGACCGCGACGATCTCGGGCGCGACGACGGCAGCGGGCTTGACTGCGGCAGGGACAGGCGCTGCTTTCGCGGGAGCAGGCGGCGCTGCTTTCGCAGAAGCCGGCGCTGCACGCTGAACCGGCGCGGGCTTGGCCGCAGCCGGAACGCTTGCCGGAGCAGGAACCTCCTTCCGTTCCGGGGGGAGGATCACGACCGGCGCAGTTTCCTGCGCGGCGGACCGCGCGCCCGAATATTCGGACATCTGCTGATGCAGTTCGGTCTGCAGTTCTCCTAAACGGGAGAGCAAGGCATCGAACTGAGAGTCATGGCGATGGACGAACCCGGTCAGGTCGCCCTGCAGATGCTGGATCTCGTTCTCGAAATGCTCCATCTGCATCTTAAGATTCTGCAGATAGACCACGGCGGGGCTGAGGCTCCCGGTCGTGATCTTGATGTCCGTCTTCGTCGATCCGGCGGAGGAAGGAGCCTCGGCCGCGGGCGCAGCGCTGGAAGCAGGACCCTGAAGCGCGCTGCTCACGATTTTTTTCGGCGCCACCGCATCCTGCGCGGGGAGCACGCGTACCGGCTGAGGTTCGCCGTCCCGTTGGGATCGACCGGAAAGGATCTCTTCCTCCGAGAGGGAACCGCCGCAGGCCGCCGCACGTCTCTTTTTGAGGAGGAAGATGAATGTCATCGTCCCCGCCAAGAGGCCGACGATGCACACCAAAGCCCAGACATCCGTGACGATAGCGTTCATATGGCTAAGAAGTGTAGAGGAATTGTGCAGCCCCTGTCAATAAGTCGCTCCTTCAGAATCCTTCGCAAAGGCGACACCGAGGGCGCACGGCATAAGAACAATGCTTTATTCTTAACTTTTTAATCCAGGCATATTGTCGCCGCGAACGGATGGGATCTCTTCCGATTGTTTTTATTCTTCGACGTTATCTGCGAGAGCAACGAATACTTTTCTTCTTTGCTTATACAATAAAGTCAGTCACAAATACGTTATTTGACATCGACGAAGCCCTTTATGTAACATCTCTCAATATAATCTGGGCAAGGAGTGCTATGAGTCAGCCATCCAAGCCGTCTTTGGAACCCATCGCGATCATCGGCCTTGGCGGAATCTTTCCCGACGCCGCGGATATCCCGACTTATTGGAAGAACATCCTCGCGAAAAAGAACTGCATCAGCGAAGTCCCCGCGGACCATTGGGACTGGCGCCTCTACTACAGCGAGGACCGCAGCGCCCCGGACAAGACCTATTCGAAGATCGGCGGCTTCGTCCGCGGCTTCCATTTCGATTCCCTGCCCCTGCGCATCCCTCCGCACGTGGCCAAACAGATGGACGTGGTCCAGCAGTTCGCGGTCGCATGCACGGCCGAGGCCCTGCGCGACGCCGGCTACGACAAAAAGAATCTCGATTCCTCCCGCACCGCCGTCATCTTCGGAAACGCCATGGGCGGTCCTAAGAGCGAGGATTCCAATCTGCGCGTCTACACCGCGAAGATCCGCAAGCACCTTTTGACCTCCGCGACCCTCGCGCGCCTGTCTTCCCAGGAGCAGGAAGCCGTGGCCGACGAGATGGTGTCCTCGATCAAGGCCGGCCTGCTCGCGATCACGGAAGACTCCATGCCCGGAGAGCTCTCCAACGTCATCGCGGGCCGGGTGGCCAACGTCTTCAATCTCAACGGCCCGAACTTCACGGTCGACGCGGCCTGCGCCGCGTCCCTGGCCGCGGTGTCCCAAGCCGTCAACGGACTGCGGCTCGGACAGTTCGACATGGCCGTCACCGGCGGGATCGACCAGATGATGGCGCCTCCGGCCTACGTCAAGTTCTCCAAGATCGGCGCGCTCTCCGCCGAGGGCTCTTGCCCGTTCGACGCGAGCGCCGACGGCTTCGTCATGGGCGAAGGCGCGGGCGTGATGGTGCTCAAGCGCGTGCGCGACGCGGTCCGCGATGGAGACCGCATCTACGCGCTCATCCGCGCGATCGGAGCCTCCTCGGACGGGCGAGGCAAAGGCATCACCGCCCCGAACCCCAAGGGACAGAAGCTCGCCATCGAACGAGTCTTCTCCCAGGTCGACTACGTTCCCGCGGACGTGGGCCTGCTGGAAGCGCACGGGACCTCGACGAAAGTGGGCGACGTGGTGGAAGTCCAGACCGCCTCGGAACTCTTCGGCTCCGCGCCGCCGCGCTCCATCGCCTTGGGCTCGGTCAAATCGCAGATCGGACACTTGAAGGCCGCCGCCGGAGTCGCCAGCCTCATCAAGACCGCGCTGGCCGTTCACCACAAGACCCTTCCGCCCAGCATAAATTTCAAGACTCCCAACCCGGGCATCGACTGGGCCCATTCGCCCTTCTTCGTCCCGACCGAACCCGCCCCGTGGGCGGCCAAGGACGGCAAGCCCCGGCGCGCGCATGTCTCGGCCTTCGGATTCGGCGGGACGAATTTCCACGTCGCACTGGAAGAAGCCACGCCGCAGACCTTGAACTGGACGCCCGAGCTTCCGCTCGCCCAGGCCGACGCCGCTCCCGTCGCGGCCTGCGACCCCGCCGCGCTCTCGACCGGGACCCTGCCCGATGCCTTGGGCGGAGAAGTCTTCTTCACCTGCGGCAAAAGCCCGAAGGAAGTCCTCTCCAAGCTCAAGGACCTGCGCGGCCGCGTGCCTGCCGGAGGCCCCCTGAGCGCGCTCGCCCGAGAATGGAACACCCACGCCCGCTCCGGCTCCTACGTCCTGAACATCGCCGCGGAGTCGCCGGAGAAGCTCGCTCAGAAATTGGACCTCGTGCTCGCGTCCAAGGCCGAGCTCTGGGAGAAGACCCCGCCCGCCTTCCGCCCGAAAGCCATCCATCCCTCCCGCCGTCCGGCCAAGAAGCCCAAGATCGCCTTCATGTTCCCGGGCCAAGGCCTGCAGTACGTGGACATGCTGCGCGACATGGCGGCCAAGTACGCGGTCGTGGCCGAGACCTTCCGGGAAGCCGACGAGGTCATGACCCCGCGCATCGGGAAGCTCACGGACATCCTCTTCTCCAAGCCGGGCGAGAGCGCCGAAGCCCTCGCAGAACGGCAGGAACGCATGCGCCAGACCGAGGTCACCCAGCCCGCGGTGCTTACCGCGGACATCGCCCTGCTGCGGCTCCTGCGCAGCTACGGCGTGGAAGCCGACGTGGTCTACGGGCACAGCCTGGGAGAATACGCGGCCCTGGTGGCCGCGGGCGCGCTGGAATTCAAGGACGCCCTGGTGACGGTCAGCTGCCGCGCCAAGGAGATCGCGAGCATCCACGTCAAAGACCCGGGCAAGATGGCCTCCATCTCCTGGCCCGTGTCCAAGGTCGAGCCCGTGCTCAAGGACATCCCGGGCTACGTGGTCGCGGCCAACAAGAACTGCCCCATCCAGACCGTGCTCGCCGGAGAATCCCAAGCGGTCGAGGAAGCCGTCTCCCGATTCACGGCCTTGGGCGCGCAGGCCCAGCTCATCGAGGTCTCCCACGCCTTCCACTCGAACATCATGGCCCCGGCGCGGGAGCCCTACGCGCGGTTCCTCAAGACCATCGCCCTCAAGAGCCCCCGCATCCCCGTGCTCGCCAACGTGAACGCGGACTTCTTCCCGTCGGAACCCGACGCCATGCGAGATCTCATGGTCCTGCAGATGAGCTCTCCCGTGGAGTTCATCCGGCAGACCGAGCGGCTCTACGAGGACGGCGTGAGGGTCTTCGTGGAACTCGGTCCCAAGCGCGCGCTCACGGCCTTCGTGCAGACGACCCTGGAGGACAAGCCCGACGTCCAGATCTTCGCCTCCAACCATCCCAAGCGCGGCGGCATCCAGGAGTTCAACGACCTGCTCGCCCGGCTCGACGCCGCCGGAGTGCCCCTGGACATCGACGCCGCGGCGTCCAAGGGCCTCGGGCACACGCCGGCCTACCGCGCATGGCTCGCAGCGCCTTCGTCCGGAGAACGGACGCCGGGCGCGGCGCAGGAAAGCCCCGCGGCGTCCGCCATCGCGCCCTCGTGGGATTTCTACGACGGAGCCGTGGTCGTCAGCGGCGTGGCCGCGGGAACCCCGGGCAGTTGGGAGAAAGTGTTCCGCGAGGACAACATCGACGCGCTCCTGCGCGGGCAGAACCTCATCAGCCGCCTGCCCGACGAGGAGTCCGAACGGCAGATCGACAAGAGCATCCTGCGCCTCATCAAATCCGAGGACGGCAACCACCGCTTCGAGCGCATCCAGTCGGCCGCCGAGGTCGTGCGCCTGGCCGCGCTGGCCGGAGAGTTCGACCTGGCCAAGGAATTCGGGTTCACGGACTCCCTGGTGCACGCCATGGACTCGGCCTCGCGCCTGGCCGTGGCCGCGGGCATACTGGCCCTGCGCGACGCGGGCATCCCTCTCTTGCGCACCTACAAGCGCACGACCTTGGGCGGATTCCTGCCTTCGGGCTGGGCCCTGCCCGAATCCCTGCGCGCGGGCACCGGCGTCATCTTCGCCTCGGCCTACGCCAACCTCGGGGCCATGGCCTCCGAGGTCGCCTCCTACCTGGGAGACAAATACCGAGGCAAGCCCTTGCGCGAGCTCTCCGCGCTCATCGACGAACTGCTCACGCGCATCCAAGACCCGCAAGAGCGCGAGTCCATCCAGACATGGCGCGACGAGCATCTGCGCGCCTATTTCGACCGATTCGGCTCACGCCAGGCCCCCTACGAGTTCAGCCGGGATTTCCTGCTGCGCGTCATGCCCCTGGCGCACTCCCAGCTCATGCAGTGGATCGGCGCCAAGGGTCCGGGCATGCACCTCAACGCGGCCTGCGCCTCGACGACCGAGGCCGTGGGCGTGGCCGAGGACTGGATCCGTCTGGGACGCGCCGAGCGCGTCATCGTCATCGCCGGAGACGACGCCTCGGGCCCCGATATCCGCGAATGGATGCTCTCCGGCTTCGTCGCGGCCGGAGCCGCCACCACCGCCGCCGTGGTCAGCGAAGCGGCCCTGCCCTTCGACCGCCGGCGCCACGGAATGATCGTGGGCATGGGCGCGGCCGGACTCGTGATCGAGCGCACGGAGTCCGTCCAAGCGCGAGGCATGCGTCCTCTCACGGAACTGCTCGCGTCCCAATACGAGAACAGCGCCTTCCACGCCACGCGCCTGGAGCCCGAGCACGTCGCCGGCGTCATGGAGCGCTTGGTCTCCAAGGCCGAACGCCGCCGCGGCGTGCGGCGCGCGGACATCGCGGCCAAGGCCCTATTCATGTCGCACGAGACCTATACCCCGGCCCGCGGCGGCTCCGCCTCGGCCGAGGTCCAGGCCCTCAAGCGGACCTTCGGACCGGACGCCGAGAAGATCGTGGTGACCAACACCAAGGGCTTTCACGGCCACTCCATGGGAGCCTCGGTCGAGGATCCGACCGCGGTCCGCGCCCTGACTTCCGGCGTGCTCCCGCCCATCGCCAACTACCGGGACCCGGACCCGGACCTGGCCGGGATCACGCTCAGCCGAGGCGGGGAATACGATCTGGAATACGCCTTGCGCCTGGCCGCGGGCTTCGGCTCTCAGATCGCCATGACCCTCATGCGCCGCGTCCTGCGCAAGGGAGAATCGCGCATCGCCGACCCCGTGCGGCACAAGGATTGGCTGAAATCCGTCTCAGGACAGGCCGAGCCCTCGCTCGAAGTCGTGCAGAACACCCTGCGCATCCGCGAAGGCGCCGCAACGAGCGGAAACGCCGTCATCCCGGCGAAAGCCGGGACCCAGGGAATGCCGTCCCCCGTTTCATCAGCAAAGCTGGATTCCGGCTTGCGCCGGAATGACGAGAAAGCGGCACCGGCAGCAGCATCATCGGTCTCCGGCGCGGCGGGAGAAGACGCCGTGCGCGCGGCCGTGACCGCGCTCGTCAGCGAAAAGACCGGCTACCCCGCGGACATGCTCCAGGCCGACCTCGACATGGAAGCGGACCTGGGCATCGACACGGTCAAGCAGGCGGAGCTCTTCGGCCTCATCCGCGAACGGTACGGCATCCCGCGCAAGGAGAATCTCTCGCTCAAGGACTATCCCACGCTCAACCACGTGGTCCGCTTCGTCCTAGTGAACTCCTCATCCTCCACGCAGCAGACGCATCCCTCCGTGATCCCGGCGGAAGGAAACGTCGTCATCCCGGCGAAAGCCGGGACCGCAGAAAACGTCGTCATTCCGGCGAAAGCCGGGACCCAGGGAGCGCCCTCCGCCGTTTCACCCGCAGCCTCGCTGGATTCCGGCTTACGCCGGAATGACGACACAGTGAAGGCGGCGGACCCTCGGTTCAAGCGCTGGGTCCTGCAGGCCGGACCCAGGCCCGCGAACGGAGAACCCGTTCGACTCGACCCGGAGCGCGCAGTGCTCCTGCTGGCCGCGGACGCGGAAGAAGCCGCGCCCTTCGCACAAGCCGTCATAAAAGCCGGAGGCACGCCCATCATTCTCAAAGCCGCGGAATGGAAGGACGCCGAGTCCGCGGAAACCTCGGTGCGCGCGACGCTCAAGGGCCGCAAGGCGCAAGGGCTATGGGATCTCACGCCTCTCTCTCATCCCGCGGATCCCAAGCTCACGCCCGCCTCCTTCGACAAGAGCTACCGCCGCTCCGTGCGCGCGCTCTTCCTCGCGGCCAAGGCCCTGCGGGAAGACCTTGGAAAGGATTCCCATGTCCTGAGCTTCACGCGCATGGACGGCAGCCACGGGCTCGATGAGGGGAAGTTCCATCCTCTCTGCGGAGCTTCCACCGGGCTCGTCAAAGCGCTGCGCCGGGAACTTGCGGGCAGCCGCGTGCAGGCCCTGGACTTCGACGCGCAGACCTCGCCGGAGTCCATGGCCGAGACCGCGCTTCGCGAACTGGGCTCCGACGACCCTCGCGCGGAAGTCGGATTCCTCGCGGGAGAACGCCGCGGCCTCGCGCTGAGGGTCAAGGATCTGCCGGAGTTCGCCAAGCGCAAGATCGGATCGCGCTCCGTGGTTCTCATCACCGGCGGCGGACAGGGCCTGGGCGCGGTGCTGGCCCGCGAGATCGCCCGCAAGACCCGCTGCAGCATCGTAGTGCTCGGCCGCACGTCTCTGGGCAAGGAAGCCACGACCTGGGCGCGCATGGATGCGCAGGAGATGAAGAGCCTCAAGCAGCGGATGTGGGAAGAGCTCAAATCCGATACGGCCCGCCGCGCCACGCCCGCGCTCTTGGAGCGGGAATTCTCAAAGGTCTCCAAAGCCGCGGAAGTCCACCGCAACATCGAGGAGCTTTGCCGCTTGGGATCGAAAGCGAGCTATATCGAATGCGATCTTTCGGACGCCGCGTCGACGTCCAAAGCCGTCAAGGAAGCCGTACGCCTCTACCACAACATCGACGTCATCATCCACGCCGCGGGCCTCGATGAGTCGCGCTTCCTCGCCGACAAGAAGCCCGAGGATTTCGACCGCGTCTTCCGAGCCAAGGCGCACGGCGCCGTGCACCTCTTGGGCTGCGTGCCGCCCATCGGCGCGCAGCTGTGGGTGTTCTTCACCTCGGTCGTCGGCCGCTTCGGCAACGCGGCGCAGACCGACTATGCCGCAGCCAACGACTTCCTGGCCAAGCTCGCGCACCGAATGAGGGCGCAGCGCCGCCTGGCCGTGGCCTGCGACCTGAGCGCGTTCTCCGAAGTCGGCATGGCCACTCGCGGGAGCGTGGAGGCCTTCCTCAAGTCCCAGGGCGTGGAGTTCATGCCGCCCTCCGTGGGCATGGGGATGATCTACCGGGAGATGCTCTCCGGCGATGCGGGCGAGGTCGTGCTCGCCGGCGCGCTCGGCGGCATGGATTCCGACAAGCTCATGACTTCCGCGCCGGAAGAGACGGCCTCCGAGGCCGCCGCGACGCCCAAGGGTCCGCGCCCGCTCTTCGACCGCATAGTCCGCGAGGAAGCCGGGAAAGCCGTCCTGGGCAAGAACTTCTCGCTGGAGAGCGACCCCTGGCTCAAGGACCACTCCATCGGAGGAACGCCCTACGTCCCAGGCGTCATGGGCTTGGAGCTGTTAGCCGAAGCCTTCCGAAAGCTCCAGGGCGCAACGCCCATGGAACTGCAGGATGTTCGATTCTCCCTGCCCATCAAGCTCCTGCGAAGCAAGCCCGCGGTCGTCCGGTCCATCGCGACGGTCGAGGGCGACCACGCGCAGCTCCTCCTGGAATCGGACTTCTTCAATCCCGCGGGGATACGCCTGGGAGAGCCGCGCAAGCATTTCACGGCGCGCGCGCCCCTGCAGGCCGCGGGCAGCGACGGATGGGCCGGCCTGCAAAAATCCGCGCTCCCGGAAGACCGCTCCCTCGTAGTCGAGAAGAAGGGCATCTATATCCTGAACTTCCACGGGCCTCGATTCCAAGTGCTCTCGGGCATGCTCAGGCTCGAGGAAAAGGAGCTCCTGGCAGTGTACCGCCGTCCCTCCGAGCATCTCTGGCCGAAGGGAGAGGATCGAGCCTTCCTCTTCAGCCCCATGATCGTGGAAGCCGCATTCCAGACCTGCGGCTTCAGGGACCTTCACTTCGACAAGCACCTGAGCCTGCCGGACTCCGCGGACCGCATCCAGATCTGGACCCATGGACCGGAACCCCGGGAACTCTTCGTGCACGCATTCTACCGCGGAGCAGAGGAGAAGAGCCGGCTCTACGACGCGGTCGTCTTCGATGAAGAACTGCGCGTCTGGGCGCGGCTCTCCGGCTACAGGATGATCGTCCAATCGTGAGACCCTACCGCCTCGCGCGCGCGCACGAACAGGAAGTCTCGGCCCTGGCCCGACGCCTGGAGGCCGGAGACGATCTGCGGGAGGTCCTGTCCTTGGAGGAATCCGAGGGACTGCGGACGCTGCGCACGCCCAAGCGCCGCCGGGACCGTCTGGCGGGCCGCTTGGCCGCCAAGCGGCTCATCGCCGAGATCCTCGGAGAACAAGAAGGCCGCGCCCTGCCGTTGAGCGAGGTCCTCGTGCTCAACGCGCAGGACGGCTCGCCTTACTGCGCGTCGTGGACCGACCCGCGGATGCCCTGCCTCTCCATCTCCCATTCCCGCGGCAGCGCGGCAGCCGCGCTCTCCAAGCCCGGCGCGCGCATCGGCGTGGACCTGGAGGCCGTGGAAAAGCGGCCCGCTTCCTGGACCGAGGTCTTCGCGCATCCCGAGGAACAGGCCCGCCTGGGCTCTGCCCAGGAACAGACGCGGCTCTGGACGCTCAAGGAAGCCGCGCTCAAGCTGCTCGGGCTCGGGCTCTCCGTGGACATGCGGGACGTCCGCTTCACGGGCCCCTCGGACCAGGACGTGGAACTGCACCGCGGCGCGCGCGCGCGATGGGAAGCCCTGTCCTGCCCGCGCATGAGATTCGATTCCTTTCAGACCGGCGACGAGATCCTGAGCGTCGCCTACACTCCAGACGAAGAGGTCCCCGCATGAGCGCTCCCGAGACGCCGTCTCAGCCCAAGGCCCGCAAACCGCGCCAGATCCCGCCGGCCGTCCGCCGCATGCGGGAACTGACCGAGAAAGCCATGGAGGGAGACGCCAAGCGCGTGGAAGCCCAGCGCGCGAAGGGGAAGTTCACGGCCCGAGACCGCATCCACTACCTCTTCGATGAGGGAAGCTTCCAGGAACTGGGCCTCCTGGTGAACACCCGCTGCACGGACTTCGGCCTCAAGGAAAAGGACCTCCCCGGCGACGGAGTCATCACGGGCATGGGCCGCATCCAGGGCCGGGAAACGGCGTTCTTCGCGCAGGACTTCACGGTGCTGGGCGGCTCGCTCGGCTTGGAGCATGCCAAGAAGATCTGCGCCATCATGGACCTGGCCTACGAGAACCGCGTGCCGCTCATCGGCCTGCTCGATTCCGGCGGAGCGCGCATCCAGGAAGGCGTGGACTCCCTCGACGGCTACGGAGAGATCTTCTACCGCAACGTGAAATGCTCCGGAGTGATCCCGCAGATCTCGGTGATCCTCGGCCCTTGCGCGGGCGGCGCGGTCTACTCGCCCGCGCTCACGGACTTCGTCTTCATGGTCGACGGCACGAGCCATATGTTCGTCACGGGCCCCGACGTGGTGAAAGCCGCCACCGGAGAGACCGTGAGCTTCGACGACCTGGGCGGCAGCCGGGCGCATTCTTCAAAATCAGGAGTCTGCCATGTGGTCGCGGCCTCGGAACAGGACTGCTTCCGCCAGCTCAAGGAACTCTTCTCCTACCTGCCGCAGAACCGCTGGGAACGCCCCGTGACCCGGGCCTGCACGGATCCGGCGGAACGGACCACCCCCGTGCTCGAAGCCCTCTGCGAGGTGGACGCCCGCAAGCCCTACCGAGTGCACCACGTAGTCTGGCAGCTTGCCGACGAGCACCGATTCTTCGAGGTCCATGCGGACTTCGCCAAGAACGTGACCGTGGGCTTCATCCGCCTGGGCGGAGAAGCGGTGGGCGTGGTGGCCAACAATCCGGCCCACAAAGCCGGAGCATTGGACATCGACGCCTCAGACAAAGCCGCGAGATTCATCCGATTCCTCAATGCCTTCAATCTCCCGATCCTGACCTTGGTCGACGTCCCGGGCTATTGGCCCGGAGTGGAGCAGGAGCACGGCGGCATCATCCGCCACGGCGCCAAGCTCCTGCACGCTTATTGCGAGGCCACGGTCCCAAAGGTCACGCTCATCCTGCGCAAGGCCTACGGCGGCGCCTACATCGCCATGAGCTCCAAGCACATGCGGGGAGACTTGAACTTCGCGCTGCCCTGCGCGGAGATCGCGGTCATGGGCCCCAAGGGCGCAGTCGAGATCCTCTATTCGCGAGAGATCGCCGCGGCCAAGGACAAGGACGCCCTGCGCGCCAAACTCTGCAAGGAATACGAAGAGCGCTTCGCCTCTCCGTACCAGACCGCATCCACGGGCTCCGTCGACGAGGTCATCGAGCCCATGCAGATGCGCGCCAAGCTCATCCGGGCCTTCCAGTTCCTCAAGAACAAGCGCACGCCCGGCGAACACGTCAACCGCGGAAACATCCCGCTCTAGGAGCGCGTCTAAGTAATCCGGCGGACACGCTCCTAATGCCGAGATATTCTCTCAACACGGAAAGGCGCTCGACAAGCTCGATGCTCTTCGCGCCCTTAGCCTCATGGACCGCGTCGCTGACAGGTTCGATCCTGTTGGCGCTCTTCCACTCTCCTCGCTGGGGCTGGGCGAGCGGCGCCATCGTCTGCGCGGCCCTGTCCTGCAGGGTCCTGTTCCTGCGCTGGCCCTGGGTCCCAAGACGGACGATCGACGTCCAAGGACTGCGCTATCCGCTGGCCGAGGCCCGAGACTGGCTCAAGCCCGCGGATTTTTTCGGGCTCTGCATGGACCCGGTCCGAGAGTGGGACTTAGACGGCCCGCGCGCCGCGGCCCGAGGCTCCAAGAGTCTTCTGCGCGGCCTCCTGCGCCATGCGCAAGGAGAGATGAGCCCGGACCGCCGCCGCGCGATGTTCGAGATCCTCAAAAAAACGTCCGCGTTCTGCGCCTCCTGCGGCCGAGCCATGCCCCCGTCCTTCCAGGACCTCGAATGGCTTTCCTCCGGGGGGGATTCCTTCGCCGTATTCACCGCCGAAAAAACGCCTCTCGACGCCTGCTCTGCCTGCGCCTGCGCGGACTTTTATTTTCTATACTCGACACGCGGGACAGACGGACGGACAAGGAACTCGGCATGAAAAAGACACCGTCGAAGGGCGCGAATACGTCACAGAAAGGAGCTCTCCGCTTCGTCGTGGGAATCGCCGGAGGCTCGGGCTCGGGGAAGACCACCTTCGCGCGCCGCGTGCTCGAGGAAAGCCGGAAGATCGGCATCGAAGGACAGCTCTTCTCCTTGGACAACTACTATAAGCCCCTCTCGCGCCTCTCGATCAAGGAGAAGCGCAATCACAACTTCGACCATCCAAACGCCTTGGATTTCGATCTGGCGCTCAAGCAGCTGCATCGGCTCTGCTCGGGTCGGAGCATCGAACAACCGGTCTATGATTTCAAGACCTCCGCGCGCAAGAAGAAGACGTGCCGCTGCGAGCCCACCCCTCTCATCGTAGTCGAAGGACTCTATGCGCTCTACCTTCCGGAGTTCCTGCGCCTATTCGACTACCGCATCTTCGTGTCCACGGGATTGGCCACTGCCCTGCTCCGCCGGATCCAACGGGACCTGCAGGAACGCGGCCGCGACATACAAGGCTCCAAGCACCAGATCCTGACCACGGTGCTGCCCATGTATGAGCACTACGTGAAGCCCACTCAGAGAAACGCCCACTTCTCGATCAACTGGGAAGGGGAAGAGATCCCGGAGAAGGCCACCGAAGGCCTCCTGCGCATGGTGCGCGACTTTTTCCGCTGATTATCGGATATCTTCTTCGTGCCGCAAGGTCATGGCCGCGGCGCTCAGCAGGCTCGATAGGACCGAAAGTCCCAACAATATCCAGCCCACGCTCAATATCGCGCCGGTCCCGCGCAAAAGCTTCACTCCTGCGAGCAAAGGCGACATCACAAAGCGGGAGAACGGACTGACAGGGACTTTCTCAACGACCGGCGCAGGCGCGGCCGACGATGAGACGCGCCGGGGCTTCTTCTTGGGCAAGGGCTCTTCATCGGAACCTGCCAGGACCACGGAGACTTCGCCTTGCCCCTCGACGGCCTCGCCGTCGTAGCTGTCATCGGAAAGCGATTGCTCGGCCTCTTCCTCGACAGCCGCGGCTTGAACCGCGGCCGGGACGGACGACGGCACTTCGATGAACAAGGGCTGCAGGACCCCTCCGGACAGGAATGCCGAGATCAAAGCCGCGCCGGAGAACAAGAACGGCCAGCGCGCGCCTTGAAAAACAGGCCCCTGGCTTAAAACGCCGATCGAAGCGGCCAAGACCGCAAGAACAGCCCCCGCGGCCAAAAGGACCCAGGTTCCGCCCGCGGCAGGGTGGTCCATTGACTGCGGACGCGCGCCCGCGTGAAGTGAAAAAACAGCCGCGGCCAAAAGGAACGGGAAAAGCCGCGTCTCCCAGCGCGTGCGGCGCAAGCCGTAAGAAAGCATCCAAGACCACGCGCCCAAGCCGAGACCGACCGGGAGCAGGTGCGCGCGCAGCGCCTCCGCGGTCAGCACCGGGAAGCCGGTCCCATAGTGTCCGGCGAAGAAGAAGGAGACAGCGCCTCCCGCACCGAGGAAAAGAGAGACCATCCGCACTCCTCCGCGGGAAACGACCCAGCCGGCCAGCAGGATCGACACGGATAGGGTAAGGAAAGCCGGCTCATGATAACGCCCCAGCGGATACGCGCTGATCCCGGCAGCCGCGAGCAGTGCCGCGCAGAGCAGGCGCCTGGTCCAGGTCCCGGGCTTGGGTTCCGCGGATGTCATCGTGAGCATGACCACGGGGCTGTTGCTCCGCGGCCTGTACACGGGAAGCGGATCGATCGACGACGCGGGCCCGGGCCTCCCCGTATCCTTCGGAGAGGACTCGGACGCGGAAGGGACGGCAGCTCGCGGCTGTCCCGGCACAGACTTGGTTCCGAGATCCAGCATCCTCTCATCGGCCAGCATGCCGGGAGTCTCATCGCGGAACAAGGCCGGCGACCGCAAGTCCGCCAGGACCTCTCCGGCAGAGGCGCATCTCTCCTCGCGGGACTTGGCCATCATCCGGGAGATCGCTTCGGCGATCCCGTCGCTCACATCAGGATTGATCTTGCGGATATCGGGAAGCGGCTCCTGCACGTGCATGGTCAGAGTGTCTTCGGCGGTCTTTCCCTCGAAGGGAGGATGCCCCGCGAGCATATGGAACCACGTGGCGCCCAGCGCGTAGAGGTCGCTGCGGGAATCCGCCGGCGTCCCCCAGCCGAGTTCAGGCGCCATGTACTCCGGAGTCCCGCCCACGCCGCCCGGCTGTCCGTCCTTGCGGTCGGAAGGCCTCAGGGCGAGGCCGAAATCCGAAAGACGGATGGTCCCGTCCTTGCCGAGAAGGATATTTCCCGGCTTGACGTCCCGATGCACGATGCCCTGCCCATGCGCTTCCTGCAGAGCCTCCAGCACCGGAGAGAGGATGCGCAGGGACTCCACGGGCGATATCCGCCCCACGCGCCGGATGCGCTCCTGGAGCGTCTCTCCGTCCACGAATTGGAGGATGATGAAGTGGCGTCCCTTGTCGAAGCCCGCGTCGTAGACCTGCACGATGCGCGGATGCTCCAGGCGGGCGGCCGCGCGCGCCTCCCGGGTGAAGGCTTCCACGACCTCTTTGCGCGCGGCCAGTTCCGGGGAGAGCAGCTTGAGCGCCACGACGCGGTCCAGCCTCAGATGCAGGGCCTGATAGACCTCTCCCATGCCGCCGCGAGCAAGAAAACGCTCGATGCGGCAGCCTCCGAGTTCAGAACCTTCCAGGATATCGGCCATACCGTCCCTTATTTAAGCAGATGCGCGGCTCATCGCTCAACGGCCGGCGTCTCAAAACGAAGCGCGGCGCCCGGCTGGATCTTGTGTCTTCGCGCGGCTCCCGCCGGCAGTTCCAAGACGTATCGGCCCACGCCCGCACGCCGCGCCACGAGGTCATCGGATGCGTCCTTCTCGCAACGAGGCACCCTTTCGGCCACGGACGTCACCTTCTTGTCCGCCGAGAGCCAGACCATATCCAAGTCCACGAACGTGTTCTTCATCCAGAACTGGAGCTCCTGCTCCTGCGGGAATGCGAAGAGCATCCCGTACTCCTTGGGCAGTTCCGTGCGGAACATGAGGCCCGTCGTGCGCGTCTCGGGAGTCCGGGCCAAGTCCGCGATGAGGAGCGCTCCGTCGGGCAGGATGATCTTCACTTCAGGCAGAAGCGACATCTTCTGCTCCGGCACCGGCGCGATCAGGACCTGGGCGGGGACCGCCATCTTCATGGGCTCGGCCGAAGAGGAGGCGTCCTGAACGGGAGCGGAGGGCGGCTGCGCGGAACGTTTCCCGCAGGCCGCGGGAAAGGACATCAGCGCGGCCAGAGTCAACGGAAGCGTCTTCTTCATGGTCTTCCTCCTGGAGTAGCCGTCGATTCGAATGATGATACCCTGCCGAGCTCCCGCGTCCGCTCGCGCACGCACTGCTCATCGATGAGCGCCGCTTCGTAGAGCGCGTCATAGTCCAAGGAAAGAGACCGGGCCATGCCGCGCAGGCTCTCGCCCTTGGCGCGCCGCGAGGCCAGGAAGTCCAGAGTCTTGCCCGTCTTGTCGGCCAGGCGCACGAGCAGGATGAGTTCCAATCGATAGGCCCCGCGCGCGGCCCAGTTGTCCATCTCTCCAGCCGGCGCGCGGGTCGATACTCCCACGCGCAGCCAAGTCCCGGTATCGATGCACAGGGAGAACGCCAAGCCCAGCGGGACCGCGGTGCTCTTCTGCACGCCGCCGTCTTTCCCGCCGAACATCCCGGGGCCCACGGCCGCGCCGAAGTCCACGGATTGCGCCGCGACCGGAAGAGCCGCGCCGATAATGAGGAGCAAGACCGCCGCCGCGATCCTCATGTCGTCCTCTCCTTCCAGGTCCCGGAGGGGGGAGGAAGCCGCTTCATCCGCCGGATCGACGCGCGCGCCGCATCCAGCCATGCGCGCGTGCTCCAGCGCCCCAAACGGCCGTTGAGCGCGCGGTCGAGGTCATGGATGAAGATCCCCGCGGCAGGCCCGTCGGCGTAGATGCCGTCGACCGCCGCATCCAGACGCCGGCGCATCTCGCCCGGCCCGGCAGCCGCGCGCTGATGCAGGGACCAGTCCACGATGTCTCCCGTGATGAGGCGCGCATCCGCGGAACGGACGTAGGCATGCCAATCCTTGATCATCTGGGCGTATTGCGCGGAATCCGCCTCGTACATCATGAGCGCGCAGGCATCCGCTCCCGCGTCGCTGAACATGACGGGATCCTGGCCGTGATGCCAGCCCTTCTGCCAGGTGAGCGTGAAAGCCCACAGCGGCTTGGAGGGGCCGATCTCGCGGCGCAATTCGCGCAGGACGCGCCCCACGCGGTGCGCGCGCCACCACTGCCAGGCGTCGATGAGCCGCGCGTCCTTGCGCGCGATCTTGCGGCGGGCGAAATCCGCCATGCGTTGCTCGGGACTCCAGCGCTCACAACCCGCGCTCGCGCCGAATGCCCACGGCATGTCCGCGCGGAACTCCTCGGCGAGTTCATAGCCGCCCAGCGCGTTGCGGATATAATCGACGCCCAGGAAATCCACCTCTTTGATCGCCGCGAAACGCTTGAGAAGGGCCGCGACGTCCTTGAGCCGCCGCTCATCGCGCAGGGAAACGGCCCGAGTCGGCTTGGGCCGGCCCTCCTCTATCTCCAAAGCATATTCATACCCGGGAATACGGTTCGTTGAAGACACGGTCAGGGAGTACATGACCCACACGCCGAACTTGAGTCCCCGGCGATGGCATTCCCTCGCCACCTCCGGGATCATCTTCAGGTTGCGCGTCTGCCAGACCTCGCCGCTGCCGGAGCCCGGCGTCTGTCCGCCGAGCATCCAGAAGGCGTCGGCGCCCGCGTACTCGGTCCAATCGAGCAGGCCGCGCCAATCCTTGAGCGTCCCGTCCGGCGCGCGCACCTGCAAGGACGCCAAGGACTTGGCGCTCTCCCAATTGACGACCGCCAAGCGCGGGGGAAAAGGATTGAGCGGCCGGGCGCGCAGTTCGAACCCTCGGCTGCGCAGTTCCTTGCCGGATTCCAAGGGCTCTGAAAGTTCCAGCGAGTAGCGTCCCAAGGGAGGGTTCCAAGGACAGGGCCAGCGGCCCATCCAGGCCCCGCGCGCGGAGTCCCATCTCAGGGGAAGTTCCCGCAGCCCGCCGATGCCGGTCACCGGCAGCCCCTCCCGCAGGACGCGGATTCTTACTCCCTGCGCGGTCCACTGCGCGCGCAATCCCGGATCGCGCGTACGCAGCCGCACGTCCACGAATTCGTCTCGCCCGTAGGATTCCTTGAGCGTGTCGAGCCGCACCCGGCCGAAAGCCTGCGAGACCCCGTAGCCGATCCAAAAGGCGGCGCAGACCCCCAGGACGGCCGCGAATGCGAGGGCGCCTTGCCTGAATTTCAAATTCCGGAGGAATCGAGGCATATCGTGACGGGCCCGTCGTTGACCAGAGAAACCTGCATGGAAGCTCCGAACTCGCCGGTCTTGACGCGCACGCCCAGCCGGGACAGAGCCTCGGCATAGGCGCGGTAGAGCGGCTCGGCCTCGGCCGGAGCCCGCGCGGCCGTGAAGTCCGGACGCCGGCCCCGGCGGCAGTCCGCGTAGAGCGTGAACTGGCTGATGACCAAGGCCTCGCCTCCCGTGTCGAGCAGGGATCTGTCGAATTTCCCGGCCTCATTGCAGAAGATGCGCAGATTCGCGGTCTTATCGGCCAGGCGCCGGACGGTCTCCGGGTCGTCTCCGGGCCCCACGCCCACGAGCGCGAGCAAGCCCGGCCCTACGGCGCGGCATTCGCCGCCCGGCAAGGTCACGCAAGCCTGCTCTACCCTCTGAAGAACCACGCGCATAGGTCGGATGTCCCAAGACGGGAACGACGCCATTTTAGTATACTTTTCTCGTCGGAGCCATGCCCTTCTTGCAGGGCGCCGAGGAGAGAGCCACATGCCGGCAGAGACGAATCCGGTTCGGATACAGACGCTCAACACCCTTTTCGACGAAGCCGCGGCGCGCTGGCCCGGCCAGACCGCCCTTCTCGTACAGGAACGGCCCGCCCACGCGCACGCAGCCCCCTGCTGCCGCAACCGCAAAGCCCGCGGAGAAGAGCACTCCATCACCTATAAGGAATTGCGCTGCTTGATCCTGCGCGCGGCCTCGGTGTTCCGCGCCAAAGGCATCGGCCGCGGAGACTCCGTAGCCATCCTCCACCGCAACGGACTCGGATTCGTGGTCGCCTACTTCGGCCTCTCCCGCATCGGCGCAACGGCCGTTCCCATCAATTTCATGGTGCAGAAAGCCGACGAACTCCGCTACATGCTCCAGGACTGCCGCGCCAAGGGCATCGTGACTCAGCGCGCGTTCCTGCGCGAGGTCTTCGCGGCCAAGACCGGCCTGCCGGATATGGAACACGTGTGGATGACCGAAGGCCCCGCGGATGCAACCGAGGACTTCTGGGCCGAACTGGCCAACGTCAGCCCCGTCGAATGTCCGGGAGAGCCCGCCATGAGCCGCCCGGTGCTGCCGCAGGACACGGCCGCGGTGCTCTACACCTCCGGGACCACGGGCAAGCCCAAGGGCGCCATGCTCTCCCACGCGAACATCACGGCCAACTGCGACGCGGTCCTGCGCCACTTCCAACTGCGAGAGCGCGAGGTCTTCCTCTGCCTTCTGCCCATGTTCCACTCCTTCGCATGGACCGGCTCCGTGGTCCTGCCGCTCCTCATCGGAGCCGAGATCGTGGTGGTCTCCTCCGTGACGCCGGCCAAGCCGTGGCTCATGCGCATGGGCCGCCGCGGAGTGAGCGTGATGCTGGCGGTCCCTCAGATCTTCTCGGTGCTCGCGCGCCAGGCCGTGGGCTGGCAGGGATTATTCCTCCGCCGGTGGAGCTTCCGCAAGGTCCGGCTCTGCGTCTCGGGCGCGGCTCCGCTGGCGCCTCAGACCGCGGAGGAGTTCCGCCGCGCGTTCGGACAGCCCATCCTCGAAGGCTACGGACTGACCGAGACCTCGCCCATCGTCTCCGTGAACACTCCCGCCGCCCTGCGGCCGGGCAGCGTGGGCCGCCCGCTGGCGGGAGTGGAGGTGAGGATCGCCGACGAGGAAGGCCGCGCGCTCGCCGCGGGACAGGAAGGCGAGATCCATATCCGAGGGCACAACGTCATGCAGGGCTACCTGAATCAGCCCGAGGCCACGCGCGAATCCCTCTCCAAGGACGGCTGGCTCAAAACCGGCGATGTGGGCATCCTCGACTCCATGGGCTTTCTCACCATCCGGGACCGCCTCAAGGACATGATCATCGTCAAGGGACTCAAGGTGTTCCCGGCCCAGCTCGAATGCATCCTGCTGGAGAACCCGAACGTGCAGGAAGCCGCGGTCATCGGCGTGCCCGATGAGACCGGCGATGAGACCATCAAGGCCTTCATCGTGCTCAAGAAAGGCGCGGCCGCGGACAAGGCCGCACTCGCGCATTTCTGCCGCCAGCGCCTGGACCCCTACAAGCGGCCCAGGGACTTCGAGTTCGTCCGCGAGCTCCCCAAGAACAGCCTCCAGAAGGTGCTCAAACGCATCCTGCGGGATAAGGAAATCGAGCGCCGCGCGACCGCGCGAGCATGAGCCGGGAAGCTGCGGACGTCCTCGCCGCGCTCAGCCGCCATCCTCTGTACGCGGCCTTGCGCGAGTGCGCCCAAACAGGCCGCGTCCCAACGACCTCCGGATGCGGCACTCCCCGCTGGCATGCGGGTCCCGCAGACCGCGGCCGGCGCGTCTACGCGGTGGGCGGCGCAGTGCGCGACGCGCTCCTGGCTCGCGGAGAAGTCCTGGACCTGGACGTGGCCTGCATGGACGCCCATGTCCTCGCCAAAGCCCTGGCGCGCCGCGTTCGCGGAGCCCTGGTGACCCTCGATGCCGAAGCGCAAGTCTTCCGCGTGGTATCCCGCGAAAAGCCGGGCGTGCAGGTCGATGTCGCGCGCATCCAAGGCGCGGACATCCTGGAAGACCTCGCGCGAAGGGACTTCACCGTGGATGCCATGGCCCTGGAACTCTTCAGCCCCGAGACCCCGGACATCCTCGACCCTTTCGACGGAAAAAAAGACCTCCGCCGCAAGCTCATCCGAATGCGCTGCGCGAAGTCCTTCGAAGAAGACCCCATCCGGCTCCTGCGCGCCTTCCGCATCGCCGCCCAACTGGACCTCAAGATCGAGCCCAAGACGCTCGCCTGCGCGAGGAAGCAGCGCGGCCTTCTCTCTAAAGTCGCCGCGGAACGCGTGCGCGCCGAACTCCTGGGCCTGCTCGGCCGGCCTGACAGCGCCCTCCGGCTGCGGAACCTGGACGCGGCCGGCCTGCTCACCGAGGTGTTCCCGGAACTCGAGCCCTCCCGCGCCTGCGCCCGCGTCTACTACGGAAAAGGCGGAGTGCTCGAGCATTCCCTGCGCGTCGTCGAGCGCATGGACTTCCTGCTTTCAGAACTGGACGCGGCCTTCGGAGCGGACATCGCAGGCCGCATCCGCGAACAGCTTGCGGCCTGCGGCGCGGCCGGAAAGCCCGAACTCCTGCGCCTGGCCGGACTGCTCCACGACGTGGCCAAACCCGAATGCGCCCGCAAGATCGACGGCCGCCTGCGCTTCTTCGGCCACGAGCGCGCAGGCGCCCTTCGCGTGCAGGCCATGCTCGAACGCCTGCGCTGTTCCCGCGATGAGCAGCGCGCGGCCGCGCTCTTCTGCGAACACCATCTGCGTCCCGGCAATCTCGCGGGCAATGAGACCGTCTCCGACAAGGCCGTCTACCGCTTCTTCCGCGACCTGGGAACGTTCGGCGTGCCCCAGCTCTTGGTCTGCTGGGCCGACCATGCCAGCTATCTTTCCCCGGCGGGCCTGGCCAAGGTCCTGCGATGGATAAAGGAAGACCCGCACCATTTCCGGCCGCGGCGAGGCATGGATGAGGACACGGCCAAGACCTTGCATCACCTGCAGGTCGTGAATTTCCTGCTCAAGCGCTATTTTCTGACGCCCGGCACGGCGCGGCCCGAGCTCCTGCTCGACGGACGGGAAGTGATGAAGGCCCTGGCCATCCCTCCAGGCCCGCGCATAGGGCAGGCCCTCGCAGAGCTTGAGGAAGCGCAAGCCTGCGGCCGCGTGAAGACCAAGCCGCAAGCCGTGCTCTTCGTCAAGAAGATCCGTTTCAAGGAAACCGCATGATCAGAACTCATACAGGGACCTCCTCACTGCTGCAATCGCAGATTTCAAGCTGCGACAGCGTCGCTCTTCGCTCAAATAGCGGTGCTATTCATCGCTCATCGACTCCTCGTCTCGCACTGAAATCTGCGATTTCGTTGCGTGAGGAGGTCCCTGTATGAGTTCAGAATCCGATGTTCTCGCGGCGCTCAAGAATTGCATGGACCCGGAGTTGGGCAAGGACGTGGTCTCCCTTGGGATGATCCGCGACGTGCACGTCGCCGCGGGAACCGTTTCCTTCACGTTCATGCTCACCACGCCGGCCTGCCCGCTCAAGGACCGCATGGAAGCCGATGCGCGCGCCGCGGTCCTGCGCCTGCCCGGCGTGAAAGAAGTCCGCATCCGCATGGACGCGCAGGTCAAAAAAGGCCGCGCCGGCGTGCCCGGCAAGGCCCTGCCCGCGGGCGTGCGCAACATCGTGGCCGTCGGCAGCGGCAAAGGCGGGGTGGGAAAATCCAGCGTGAGCGCGAACCTGGCCGCGGCGCTCGCCCAGGAAGGCGCGCGCGTGGGACTCTTGGACGCGGACGTCTACGGCCCGAACCAGCCTCAGATGATGGGAGTGGAAGGACACAAGCCCCGCATCGACGACTCCAACAAGGTCATCCCGGCAGAGAACCACGGGGTGAAGGTCATGTCCATGGGATTTCTCATGGACCCGGACATGCCCGTGATCTGGCGCGGCCCCATGCTGCACGGAGCCGTGACCCAGTTCCTGGGCGACGTGCTCTGGGGGGAACTCGACTACCTGCTCGTGGACCTTCCTCCGGGCACGGGCGACGTGCAGATCTCCCTTTGCCAATCCGCGCCCCTGACCGGAGCGGTCATCGTGACCACGCCTCAGTCCGTGGCCCTCTCGGACGTGCGCAAGGCCGTGGCCATGTTCCAGAAGCTCGAGGTCCCGCTCCTGGGCGTCGTGGAGAACATGAGCGAGTTCATCTGCCCGCACTGCTCGAAGTCCTCGCGCATCTTCAGCGCGGGCGGAGCCCAAGAGCTCTCGAAGAGATTCCAGATCCCGTATCTGGGCGCCATCCCGCTGGACCCGCAGGTCTGCGAGAGCGCGGAGAGGGGGACGCCCGTGGTGCTCTCTCATCCCCAAAGCGCTCCGGCGCTCGCCCTGCGCTCGCTGGCTCGCCAAGTAGCCGCGCAGGTGAGCCTGCGCAACCATAACGCCGAGCCCGAACACGCTGGATGCTCCCATTGAATCTCCCAAAAGCCCGCACAAACCCAAGTCGTCATTCCGGCGCAAGCCGGAATCCAGGGATATCGGTCATGAAAAAAATAACCTTTAAGAAAAATGACGCGTCCATTCGCATCGAAGAACATGTGCACGCCCTGCTCGGGCTCCTCGGCGAGGACCCCTCGCGCGAGGGGCTGCGCCGCACGCCCGCGCGCGTGGCCAAGTCCCTCAAAGAGCTGACCTCCGGCTACGAGGCGAACATCGACGAAGTCATCAACGGCGCGCTCTTCGACGTGGAATACAGCGAGATGGTGGTGGTCAAAGACATCCAGTTCTATTCTCTCTGCGAGCACCATCTCCTGCCCTTCTTCGGGACCGCGCACGTGGCCTACGTCCCGAGCCGCAAGATCGTCGGCCTCTCCAAGATCCCGCGGCTGGTGCAGGTCTTCTCCAAGCGCCTGCAGGTGCAGGAGCGCATGACCCAGCAGATCGCGGACGCCCTGGAGAGCCGGCTGCGGCCCTTGGGCGTGGCCGTGGTGCTCGAAGCGCGGCATCTGTGCATGGAGATGCGCGGCGCGCGCAGCACGCTCTCTCCCACCGTGACCAGCGCCATGCTCGGAACATTCCGCAGAGACCCGCGCACGCGCGAGGAATTCCTTTCAATTATCCGCAACGGAGGACACTCATGAACCCCTTGGCTCAGCTAAAGAAGGACCGCGCCGTCGAACGCATTTGGGCCGCGGATGCCGCGCTCTGGAAAAGCGAGGCCGCGCATAAGAAGATCATCTCCAACTCCCTGGGCTGGCTGCGCATGCCCGCGCAGATGCCCGAACGACTCCAGGAGCTCACGGCCTTCTCTCAAGAGATCCGCGCCGCGGGCTTCAAGAAGGTGCTCCTGCTCGGCATGGGCGGTTCCAGCCTCGCGCCCGAGGTCATGCGCCGCGTCCTGCCCGCCAAAGCAGGATTCCCCATGCTCTCGGTGCTCGACAGCACGGACCCTGAAGCCGTGCTCGCCATGGACCATGCCTGCGACCCGAAGACCACTCTCTACGTGGTGGCCAGCAAGTCCGGGACCACCACCGAGCCTTTGCGCCTCTTCGATTATTTCTGGGGCCGCGCGCAGTCCGAGCTCGGACAGAACGCGGGAAAGCACTTCATCGCCATCACCGATCCCGGCTCCTTCCTCGCGGGCCAAGCCCAGGAGCGCGGCTTTCGCAAGGTCTTCCTCAATTTCGCGGACATCGGCGGACGCTTCTCGGCGCTCTCGTATTTCGGGCTCGTGCCCGCGGCACTCATGGGCGCGGACACCGAGGAGTTCCTGCACCGCGCCGCGGACATGGCCAAGGCCTGCGCCAAGCCCGATGCGCCCGAGAACCCGGGCCTGGAGCTCGGCGCGAAGCTGGCCGAACTCTCGCGCTCCGGACAGGATAAGCTCACGCTCCTGATGTCTCCGGAGATCGAGAGCCTGGGGCTCTGGCTCGAACAGCTCGTGGCCGAGAGCACGGGCAAGGAAGGCTTGGGCGTGACCCCCGTGGCCATGGAGCCCGCGAGCCCGACCTCGCTCTACGGCAAGGATCGCGTCTTCGTGCTCATCACGCTCGACGGCTCCCGCGACCCTCAGCCCGCGCGCCTGGCCGAGACCTTCGAGAAAGCCGGACACCCCGTGCTGCGTCTGCGCCTGCACGACGCCTTGGACCTCGGCGCGGAGTTCTTCCGCTGGGAGTTCGCCACGGCCGTGCTCGGCAAAGCCTTGGGCATCGATCCTTTCGACCAACCCGACGTGCAGTCGGCCAAGGACAAGACCAAGACCGTGCTGGACCATCGCGTGAAGACCGGGAAGCTGCCCGAGGTGGCCTCGCAGATCCAGGATGACGGCCTGGAGCTCTGCTTCTCCCGCGCCTCCAAGGAGGCCGGAAACGTCTCCGGCTTCGATGCCTCCTTGTCCTCCTTCCTGAACATGGCGCGACCCGGAGACTATCTCGGGCTCTTGCCCTTCCTCTCGCCTCTGGGAGAGTACGACGCGCTGGTGCTCTCTATCGCCAAGACCCTGCGGGGCCGAAGCGAGCACGCCCTGCAGACCGGCTACGGCCCGAGATACCTGCACTCGACCGGACAGCTCCACAAAGGCGGAGCGGACAAGGGACTTTTCCTGCTGATCATGCGAGAGGGGGGACCCGAAGCCGCCATCCCGGGCCAGCCCTACGGTTTCGCCGATCTGGTGAACGCGCAGGCGATCGGCGACTTCCAAGCGCTAGACGGCGCGGGACGCCGCGCCGTTCTCATTAGAATGACCGGCGACGCGCGCAAAGGCCTCGCGCGCGTCGCACGCGCGTTAGAACGCTCCAGCGCGCGCGCATAAGGAACGAAGAAAGGAACAACGTTCGTCATTTTCAGGCGGGTCCTGCCGGGCGGCGGGGCCCATCGGCCTCTGCTCGCGGCTGAGTCGACGATCATGCTCGCACCCGGCCGATCCCACCCGCCCCCGTCACCCGCCGGAGAATGTCTCTCATTTCTCCATAAACGGCACGACTCTTTTCGCGAGTACTTCTTGGATTGCTGTCATACAAAAGGCCGTCCGGCTACGCGGCTTCGCGCGAAGTTGACGCGCGAATCGCTTTGCCTGAGCTAGGTTTCTAAAGTAGAATCCACCTATCCGAGTCTTCTCGCCCTGTCAAAATACAGGTCAGTAGATTCACATGTTATGCATACGGAATTTTATGCCTATAGATAACTGTTCCCACTCGTTTGAACAGCTAGCCAATCCGGTTATGCCGGCGCACTTTGCGCGACTTCAAAAAGCCCTGCGTTCGCCTTGGCCGGCATCCACGTTTCTTAATGCGAAGAGTGCGACGGAAAAGATGCTAAAGGTGGTTGGCAAGACGGTAGATTTTCCCGGATGCTATGTCTTCCTGGATGGAGACAAGCCCATCTATGTCGGAATTTCCCGCACCGTTGTAAAGCGTTTGGTTCAACATTTAAATACTGACTCGCACTACTCGGCGAGTCTGGTTTATCGCATAGCTACGAAAAGTTATCCGCATGAATTGAAGAGAGATCAAGCGATGAAGGATGATCAGTTTAGAGCTGTATTTTTTCAAGCTCAAGCGCGCCTGCGAAAGATGAAGGTTGCATTCGTTGAAATTGATAACGACCTTGAGCTCTACGTCTTCGAAGTCTTTGCTGCAATGAACCTGGATACGGACACATGGAATACATTTCGGACTCACTGACGGCGTGGCACATAACATTCGATGGGGCCGCCCGCGCACGCGGGCGGAACTCATAGTGCGCGGCGGCTCATCGAGGCGTTAGGCATACAACATCATGGCTCAAAAATGGATTCGATCGGCACGTTCAGGCATCTTCATACCAGTTACTGAGATGACTCCGGTTAAAAAGGCCACGATGACGACATACGGCGATATTGCGAAGCAAGCGGAAGCTATCCAGCAACTTTTCACTAAGTATGAGCGCCCGTTGAGCGAAGAACTGACGGCATTATGTAAGGCAGCGACGATACTATCTGAAAAATGGGAGGCGAAGAAGACTGCCGAACTGCCGCCAAGTATTTTGTGGGCGGCGCTCTCGCTTAATCGGGTAGCGAATGCCGTTCTTCGATTAGATGGGCATTCGCGCGCTGAAGAAATCATTGGAAAGCTCTCGGATGGTGACATCAGCATGATGGATCACGAGAGAACCATAGCGCGGGATATGTTCTGGGAGGTCGAATTCTGGCATTTCATGCTTCGAGTTGGTCTAACCGCAGAACTCGTAGATCCGCCCGATATCATTTGGGATAAGGATGGACAAAAGACAGCTATAGCATGCAAGCGTATCTACTCTGAAAGGCACATACAGAACGTGCTCTCGCAAGCTGTTCATCAAATCGAGGCGGCAGGCGGATTCGGTATCGCCGCTTTTCAATTGGAAGACGCCCGCATTCCCAAAAAATCCACTCTTAACAATGTATCCCAGGATGAGGCATCACAGATTTTGCAAGGCATTAATCTCGAGTTCTTGCATGAACATGAGCGCCATTTTCTTAAGTACTTCACGAAAGATCGGTTATCTGCAGCGCTGGTGGCAACCTCCTGTTTCGCGGTCATCGAAAATTTATTCGTGAACACTCAGTGGACCGTTTGGACGCATCCAAATCTCTCGAAAGAACACAAACAACGGGTGCTGGAACTACATACAGCACTCATAAAGGGAACTTCGGACGCGAAGTAGATAATGCGTTATGGCCACTAGCTCATGAGCAGAACGTTGAAGCCCGCTTTTACCGCGGTAGTCGAGTACCTGACCGCCGTGGCGAGCGTGGCCGCAATTCTAGCTGTTCTTTATTTCACCTGGCCGATCCATAAGTCTGCCAAGCTTGAAAAGATGGTGAAGACTTCAATTGTCATCCTAGACGTTGAGGGAATGAAGAAGGTCTACGACCTTGACGTGTCTCAACGTAGGTTTTACAAGCGCCATGACCATGCCGATGCGTTCTTTCGCCGATGGCTCAAGCTAAAAAGCATCGTATTCCCTCTTGAAGACCTCGACAAATCGGAATTTCAACGCCCAGGGAAGTTGCCAGACGAAATCGATTGGCAGGCGGAGCTGCTTGCGCAAGCAACCGCCAGAATGACCGTGCCAGTCGACACGTCACCGAACTTCGACTCGGTGATGCAGTTGATGTTCCGCCTTCCTATGGATGAGTTTCGAAACGTGGGCTTTATAACGCCCAAAAACATCATGAGCAATATTTCACAGGAGTTTTCAAATAAGCGCCTAGCTCCGTTCGTAGACGCATACTCGCGAAGCCGCCGGATATTTACACCCGCTCTGATTGAAAATAATTCCAAAGTGGATGCACGCAATGTCTCGATCGTCGTGAACACAGGGCAGTATCCTGGTGCTGAATTTCTGGGTGTGAGCACCACGGGCTCGGGCGAAGCAAAGACTTCGCTTCTGCCTGCGCACAAGCGAATGTGGTTTTTCATCCGTACCTCGAACGCCCCAGTCGAGGCGAAGGATATTTTCATTTCGCAGGAAGGTGAAAGCATTGAAGGAGGACTCCTCGCAGGACTGCTCTTAGGATCGGCCGCCTTGCTTCTGGTGGGAAGGATCTACGCATGGAAGTGAGGGGCCAGAACCTCCCGCTGGAACGGACGGCGGCCCGGAGAAATGACAAATCTCAATAGCCGCCGCCGTTCCGACGTCTCCCCGCATAGTCAGGCCGGTGTGAATTGGGTTTCCGAGGTGCTAGCATAGACCAACGGAGGCCTCAAAATGGCTCGCAAGCGATACACTGAAGAGCAGATCGTAGGGATCCT
>Ga0172379_10000387_pt1 | contig 113462 bp, 96 predicted proteins | sample GrowelOW334metaG_FD_119756 | JGI IMG/M metagenome (GOLD analysis project Ga0172379, IMG submission 119756) | Groundwater microbial communities from an aquifer near a municipal landfill in Southern Ontario, Canada - Groundwater well OW334 metaG | ecosystem: Environmental > Aquatic > Deep... | reverse complement strand
GACCTCGCTGGATCAGGGCTATGCCGCCGTGGTGGCAGGCGAGGCGGATGCCGTGGTGACCAACAGCTTCTTTGCCGCGCGCAACGGTGGCAAATACAAACTGCAGGAGACGCCGATCGTCTTTCTGCCGAGCAATCTGTATTTCGCGACGGCCAATGGCCGCAATACCGATCTGCTGGAGCGCATCGATGTGCACCTGACTGCCTGGCGCGGCAACGCGGATTCGATCTATTTCGACGCCCTGCACCGCGCCATGGCGGCGCCCCCCGAAGTGCTGGTGCCGCACTGGGTGCGGTGGCTGTTTGCCGCACTGGGCGCGGCTCTGGCATTGTTGATAGCGGTCAGCCTGCTGTTGCGCTGGCAGGTGGAGCAGCGCACCCGCGCGCTGGTGCAGACGACGAAGGAGCTCGAAGAACAGCGTGCCAACCTCGAACAGCTCGTGGTCGAACGCACGCGGGAACTGGCGGCCGCGAAGGAGGAGGCCGAGCGCCTGACGCAGGTCAAAAGCGACTTTCTCGCCAATATGAGCCACGAGATTCGCACGCCGATGAACGCGATTCTCGGCTTGCTCTATCTCGCATTGAAAAAGGAGTTGCCGCCTGCGCTGCGCAGGCAACTCACCAAGGCGCAGGGCGCGGCGCGTTCGCTCCTGGGCATCATCAACGACATCCTCGATTTCTCGAAAATCGAAGCCGGCAAGCTCGACATCGAGCAAGTCGAATTCGGGCTCGATGCCGTGCTGGAACAGTTGACCGATGCCATCGGCTACCAAGTCGAGCACAAGGGTATCGAGTTCCTGATCCGTTACGATGTGTCGATTCCACCGCTGCTGATCGGCGATCCCCTGCGCTTGGGGCAGATCATGCTCAACCTGTGCAGCAACGCGGTGAAGTTTACCGAGCAGGGCGAGGTCGAGCTGGCCTTCCGCCGCATCAACGCCAGCGAAACCGACCTCACGATCCAGGTTTGCGTACGGGATTCCGGCATCGGCATGACGCCGGAAGTGCAAACCAAACTGTTCGAGAAATTCACCCAGGCCGATCAATCGACCACGCGCCGCTTCGGTGGCACGGGGCTGGGACTGGCGATCAGCAAGAACCTGGTCGAGTTGATGGGAGGCCGCATCTGGGTCGAGGACTCGCAGCCGGGCAAGGGCACCACGATCTGCTTCACGGCGCGGCTCAAGATCGCCCGAGAGTCGCCCCGGAACGAACTGATCGAACAAGTCGGGCCGCTGTTGCAGGACATCCGGGTGCTGGTGGTCGACGACAACCAGGTGTCGCGCGAGATTTTGGCCGAGATGCTGCGCTTCTTCCATCTGGAGGTCGACGTCGTTGTCAGCGGGCCGGCTGCCCTGACCACGCTGGTCGCTGCCGAGAAGCCTTACGATCTGGTACTGATGGACTGGCGCATGCCCGGCATGAACGGCGACGAGGCGATCCAGCGCATTCATCGCGAAGCCGGGCTTGCACGCCAGCCCAAGGTGGTGATGGTGACTGCCTACGGCGGCGAAGACGTGATCCGGCTTGCCGAGCAGGCGGAGGTCGATGGCTTCCTCATCAAGCCGGTATTGCCATCGACACTGCTCGACACCATTCTCTCGGTACTCGGGCGCGGGCGCATTCTCGGTAACGACGGCAAACGCCGCCCCAGCGCGCCCGATCTTGCCACCTGCGGTCTGCTGGCCGGAGCGCGACTGCTGCTGGTGGAAGACAACGACATCAACCGCGAATTCGCGACCGAACTGTTGCGCAGCGAGGGCATCGAGGTCGATGAGGCGGAGAATGGCCAGATTGCCGTCGACAAGGTGCAACAGCAGGACTACGACGGCGTGCTGATGGACATCCAGATGCCGGTAATGGATGGCCTGGAAGCGGCGCGCCGCATTCGTGCGCTGGCGAAAAATCCCGGTAGCGAACGTTTTGCCGCATTGCCGATCATCGCCATGACCGCACTGGCGATGGCGCAGGATACCAAAAAAAGCCAGGCAGCCGGCATGAACGATCACGTCACCAAGCCCATCGTGCCCAACCGGCTGATGGCCGCGCTGGCGCGCTGGGTGAGGCTGCCCGATGCACGCAGAGGCCGGCCGGCATCCCTGCCCGCCGGGACCGCGTCGCCCTCGGGCGAAATCCCGGCCGACTTGCAGGCCCTCACCAGCCTCGATGCGTACGAAGGCATACGCCGCATCGGCGGCAAGGCCGATGCCTATCGTCGGCAGCTCAGGCGCTTTCGCGAACACTATCCCGGCGCCATCGCCGAATTGCGGCGGCTGATCGCGGAAAAGGACCTTGAACGCGCCGAGGAGTATTGTCATGCCTTGAAGGGCGTCAGCGGCAACGTCGGCGCCCATGCGCTGTTTGGAAAGATCACCGCCATCGACAACCGGCTCAAGCAGGGAGAAGTTCCGGACGAGGTCGCGCTGGAAGAAGCGGAGACGCTGCTGGGGCAGTTGATGCGAGAGATCGACGGCATGCCGCCGCCGGTCCTTCCCGCTGCCGCCATGCCGCTCACGCCCGTCGCCTTGCGCGAACAGCTTGCGCTTCTGGATCACGCACTGAAATATGACCTGGGTGCCGTCGAAGCCTTGCTCACCCGCTTGCGCATCGCGGTAGCCGGCACGCCGCACGAAACGGAAGTGGCCGCCATTGCCGCACTGGTCGATGTCTTCGACGTCGATGCGGCGCTGGCGCAATTGCGGAAACTGGAAGCCTCCGACCTGGTGAGGACGTCATGAACGACATTGACAACGGACAGGCGAATGAACCGGCGGACGAGAGACCGCGCATCCTGATCGTCGACGACGTCTCCGAGAACCTTCATGCGCTGATGAGCATCCTGCGCGACGACTATGCCATCACCGCCGCCACCAGTGGCGAAAAGGCCCTCGAACTGGCGCGCCGCCAGCCCCGGCCCGACCTGGTCCTGCTCGACATCAAGATGCCGAAAATGGATGGTTATGCCGTGCTGGCCGCCCTGAAGATCGATCCGGCCACAGCCGAAATTCCGGTGATCTTCGTCACTGCCCTGGCCGAGGCAGCGGACGAGGCACGCGGCCTGGCCCAAGGCGTCTCCGACTACATCACCAAGCCGGTCAATCCGGATTTGTTGAAGACGCGGGTGAACAACCAGCTCGAATTGCACCGCTATCGCAGGCGCCCGGTGATGTTCGACATCGCCGCTCACGCCGATCCGGCGCATCCGCCTTCCCTGCTGGTGGTCGACGACGTGCCGGAAAACATCCACGAGCTGCTCGAGGCCTTGAAGGGCGAGTACCGCATCATGGTGGCCGGGTCCGGCGTCAGAGCAATCGAAATCATGCAGGGTGCCGCGCCACCCGACCTGGTGCTGCTTGATGTCGTCATGCCGGAAATGGATGGTTACGAGGTGTGCCGCCGCATCAAGGCGGCACCCAACGGCAACCGCATTCCCGTCATCTTCGTCACGGTGATCGACGCCACCGAGGAAAAGGTGAAGGGCTTCGAACTGGGCGCCGCCGACTACATCACCAAGCCCTTCGACATCGACGAGGTGAAGGCGCGCATCCGCACCCATCTTGAACTGGCCCGGCTGCGACGCTTTCTGGAAGACATGGTCGCGCAGCGCACCGCGATGCTGGAGGTCAGCGAGGAGAAATACCGCATCCTCGCGCATCGCGACGAACTCACCGGCCTGCCCAACCGTGTGCTGTTCGAGGAGCTGCTGGCGCATGCGATCCTGCACGCCGACAGCAACCGCGCCCAGTTCGCGCTGTTGTCGCTCGACCTCGACAATTTCAAGACCATCAACGAAAGCCTGGGACACCATCTGGGCGACGAGATGCTGATCGAGGTGGGCAGACGCCTGCAAGCCCTGCTGCCGGAAAGCGATGCCGTTGCCCGCGTCGGCGGCGACGAGTTCAGCATCATTCTCGTCAGCAACCAGGGCATGCCCGGGATCGACCTGCAAGCGCAGCGCATCATCGATGCGCTGGCCGAAGCCTTCGTCCTCGAAGGCGGCAGCGTCTATGTCGGCGTCAGCATCGGCATCGCGCTCTACCCGGCGGACGGCAAGGATGCCGAAACTCTGCAAAGCAACGCGGCCGCAGCCCTGAGTCAGGCCAAGACGCAGGGCCGCGGCAGCCTGCAGTTTTTCTCGCCGGAAATGACGGACCGGGCCAAAAAGCGCCTCACGCTGGAAAGCGATTTGCGCCGTGCGCTGGATCGGCAGGAGTTACTTCTTTATTACCAGCCGCTGGTCGACCTGATCAACGGTCAGATCGTCGGTCTCGAGGCGCTGGTGCGCTGGCAGCACCCGGAGCGCGGCACAATTCTCCCCGCCGAGTTCATTCCGCTGGCCGAGGAAAGTGGCCTGATGATTCAGTTGGGCGACTGGGTGCTGAGCGAGGCCTGTCGCCAAATCAAGCAATGGTCGGATGCGAGGCTAGCGCCACGCCAGGCGTCGGTGAATATCTCCGCGATCCAGTTGAGCCGGGGACACCTGGTCGAATCGGTCAAGGCGGTGCTGGCACAGACCGGTATCGCGCCCGAGCAGTTGGAACTCGAAATTACCGAGAGTTTCATTATGGTCGACCGCGAACAGTCCCTCAAGGCGCTCGCGGATATCAAGGCGCTCGGCGTGCGTTTTTCGATCGACGATTTCGGCACCGGCTATTCCTCGCTGGCCTACCTGCCGCAGTTGGACGTGAGCAGACTGAAGGTGGATAACACCTTCGTCCGCGACATGACGACCAATAGCGGCAACGCTTTAATCGTCAAGGCCATCATCGCGCTGGGTCACAGCCTGGGCCTGGAAGTTATCGCCAAGGGTGTCGAAGATCAAGGCCAGGCGCGCTACCTACGTTCGATGCAGTGCGACGTGATGCAGGGCTACCTGATCAGCCAGCCGCTGCCGGCTGAGGAAATGACGCGCTTCCTGACATCGTTCCACCCGCCGCAAATTCCCGTCGATAGCGAAGCGACGGCCACGCTGTTGCTGGTGGATGACGAGCCGAGCGTCCTGTCGTCGCTCAAGCGACTGTTGCGGCGCGAGAACTATCGTATCCTGACTGCGACCAGTGGCGAGGAAGCCATGGTCCAGCTGGCCGAGCACGAAGTCGGTGTGATCATCACCGACCAGCGCATGCCCGGCATGAGTGGCACGGACCTGCTCGCCCGTGTCCGCACGATGCACCCCAAGGCCGTGCGTATGGTGCTTTCAGGCTATACGGGTCTGGATAGTCTGACCGAAGCGATCAATCGGGGTGAAATTTACAAATTCCTCACCAAGCCATGGGAAGAGAAGGAACTGATCGCTACGGTCCGCGATGCCTTCCGCCATTACGCCGAGACAAACGAGGCGTCGCGTTGATCACTCGTCCCTGCATATCCGGTGCGCCAGCTGAAGCCTGCCAACGGAAACTTCACAGGTGGATGCAACACTCCTTCTGCTTACGCACTTTCTAGTGTGTTGCATCCACCGGTTGAATCCGCAGCCCCAAGCCCGACACTCAAGTAACCCGCGACCACAGACCTCGATGATCTTCTTCAACTTGCCGTCGAGACTGCAAACTAGTTTGGTCCATTTTCTGACCAACGGCGTGGCGGAAAGAACAGGACGACAATGCACAAACGGGATAGCCATTGCCTTGGCTGGATAGCAGTCGCCCAACTTCAGCGGTATGTTTGGAAGCCTACCCGTCAGTTCCACTCGCTTGAAAGGACGCGCCATGACAAGAATGGGATTAGGTATCTCTGTTGGGAAGCAATTACGCGCAAAGGGAGTCCATGGAATTCCTGCGCTCCAGTTCTTCCACGACCAACTGTTGCCTGCCAGATAGGGAGGAGCCGAGAATGGAACTCTATACGGCTGTCGGCGTCCAAAGTAACGTGTTCGATTGCAAATACACGATTGACAGCAAAGCCGACTTCACCCGGAATTTGAAGCACCTTAGCCACATGATTGACGTGGCAGTTTTTCATTCGATGGAATATCCGGTGCGCCTGATCGCACTTCCAGAAGGGGCCATTCAGGGCTTTCCGGACGAATATCACGACTGGGACCCTGTTGCATATTCGCGGGACGGGGCAATCGACATTCCTGGGCCGGAAACCGACGTGTTGTCGGAAAAGGCTGTCAAGTGGAATTCCTACATCATCGCTCAGGCTAAAGCCCGCATGCCTGAATTTCCGGACCGATTTTTCAATATTGCGTTTCTGATTGATCCAAGCGGAAAAATCATTTACCAACATCGCAAGAATGTCGTATTTTCTCTCGAACACACAACGACCCCTCATGACGTTTTCGATCAATGGGTAGCGATGTTTGGTGACGGTCTTGATGCTTTTTTTCCGGTCGCGCGCACACCGATTGGCAATATCGGATCAAACATCTGCATGGAGGGAAACTTCCCCGAAATGGCGCGAGGCCTTGCGCTGAATGGTGCAGAGATTATTTACCGCCCGAGTTCCGCTGAAAACAAGGTGTCCTTGGGAATTTGGGAGATTCAGAACCGGGCGCGAGCCATTGACAATAACTGTTATGTCATAGCACCCAACACCGGCTATATATATCTAGACGACCAGCAAACACAGGGATTTATGACCGGCGGGCGCTCAATGATTGTGGACTATCGAGGCCAGGTGCTGCACATTAACCAACAGGCTGGTGACGCTTTCGTTGGCGGTCCGATTTGTCTTGACGGCTTGAGGCAGCATCGAACTCAAGCCACACACCTGAACTGGTTGCCGCACCTAAAAACAGAAATATTGCAGTTGATTTATAGAAAAGCGATATGGCCAAAGAACCTGGCCGAAAAGGAGGCGCCGAAGCGGAAAGACGCTATTCGGGAGATCTATTATCAGACGATTAAAAAGCTGACCAACGACGGCGTTTTTACCAAACCAACGCCTTCCGAGAGTCCGGCTCAGCGTCGCAGCGTTACGGAAGGCAACTCACCAAAAAGGCGGCGATAGTCGTTGCTGAATCGCCCCAAGTGGTTGAAGCCCCACTTGGTTGCCACCATCGTGACGGCAGCATCGCGGGGGTCGCCTGCAAGAAGTTCACTGTGAGCGCGCTGGAGCCGAACTGATTTCAAATATTCTCCGGGGCTCATACCGCGGCATCGCTGAAAGCCTTGATAGATTGCTCTTACACTGACCTGCTCTTGCTCCGCCAAGGCCGCCACATCTAGCGGGAATTGGGCGTGGGCCTCGATGTGCTCTTCAACGCGTCGAATATACGTGGGCGCCAATTGCTGCTTTGAGTTGCAGAGAGCACTTTGGTAGGTATTGGGATGTGCAAGCAAGAGCTCAGTCATTAGCGCCTGTTCAAGCTGCGCTTCCATGCTTGACGAGATTGGGTATCCAGACGGATCGTCAAGATCATCCAGTATCGTCCTCAGTAGCCGCAGCCACCGGTTGCACGGTCCACCGTCCAGCGGCATCGCAAGCGCAAATTCGATGGGTTTCCGGAGCGGGCGGCCCAGCAGAGAGGCGCAGTGCTGCTCAATTCGTTTGCGTTCGATACGCACGGTCAATTGACGACAGTCATCACTCCATCGCATCCGAAGCGGCAAGGTCGGGGTCACGACCGAGCCGACGAACTGATCGGACAGGATCGATTCCTTGCCACAGTGAATTTCAGCGTGACCACGGAGCGGGATCTGGATGATTAGAAAACTATCCAGACACTCTGTGTTGCGCGGCTCCATGGCGACTTTGGTCCCGTAGCGCAGATAGCTAAAGGTCATTTGACCAAGGCGCGCGAAATGTGCCGTGACATCCAGCCGTCGACGCGGATTGATTACCGCCAATCCATGGGATTTATAGAGTCTGGAAAGAACGCATCGCGCGTCGTCGAGATCTTGCGACTGGAACAGGAAGTGATTTGCCAAAGGTTTCGCCGGCAATCGAATCCCACTTTGTCGCATCAGATCTCCAATTTACGGTATGCCAACAAGAACAGCGAATCCTCACGCTTGGCTTAAATCATAGCCAAACTTGGCGCGGAATAGCAACGATTCGATTTGGGGTGCAAATGGCCCTGTCGCCAATCATAGGTGACCACTCCTCCAATTCGACGCTTGGCATCACGAGGGGGGGTTGCCTCTCTTGCGCAGCGCAATATGCAGTTATTAGTCTGCCAGCAACAGGTCGCTAAAGATACCGAGGTGATGATCAGTGTCGCCAAATGTGGCGTTGATCATGGTCAGGCGCTTGAAGTAATGACTAACGTTGAGTTCATCCACTACGCCCATGCCGCCATGCAACTGGACCGCCGCCTGCCCCACGCTTCGGGCTGACTGCCCCACATAGGCTTTGGCTGCGGATACAACTCGGCGCCGCTCGGCGGCGTCAATCGAATCGACCCGGACCGCAGACAGCGTTGCCATCGAACGTGCCTGTTCGGTGGCAATGACCATGTCTACCATGCGGTGTTGCAGAGCTTGAAAGCGGCCGATCGGCTGTCCGAACTGCTTACGAGTTTTCAAGTAATCAAGTGTCGCTTCATTCAGCGCTGTCATGATCCCCACGGCCTCAGCGCAGAGCGCGACGATGGCGTAATCGATGGCGCGTTCGATTATCGGCAGCGCGCCGTCTTTCGTCCCGAGCAGGGCATCGTCGCCGACCTCCACGTTGTCGAACTGGGTTTCCGCCGCACGTGAACCGTCCTGTGTAGGGTAACCACGAATGATAAGACCCGGTGCAGTGCGGCCGACAACAAACAATGAAATTCCATCATTGTCACGTCGGCCACCACCAGTTCGAGCCGAGACGACTATTTTGTCGGCGTCGTTGCCGCCGAGCACAACGGATTTGGCACCATTGATCAGGTAGCTGTTACCGGTCGACTTGGCGGTGGTCGCGATATGATTCATCTCATAGCGGGTCCCCGGCTCATAGTGAGCAAGCGTCATAAGAAGTTCCCCGCCAGCGATTGCCGGCAGCAGCATGTCCTTCTGCGAAAGCGTACCGGCGTCACGAATCAGGGAACCAGCCAAGACCACGGTACCAAGATAGGGTTCAAGTACCAGTCCTCGGCCGAGGACTTCCATCACCAGCATCGTGTCGACAGCGTTGCCACCCAGCCCGCCGTATTCTTCCGGAAAGGGCAGGGCGAGCAGGCCAAGCTCCGCCAATTGCGCCCACACCTCGCGACTGAATCCGTCCTCGGATTGCGCCAGCGTGCGGCGTTGGTCGAACCGGTATTCTTTATCAATAAAGCGGCGCAGGGTGTCCTGCAAGGCCAATTGCTCTTCGGAGTAATCAAAGTTCATCTTTTTGCCTCGCTGGAAGAGTCAGAGTCCCAAGATCATCTGGGCGATGATGTTTCTCTGGATCTCGTTCGAGCCTCCGTAGATGGACACCTTGCGACAGTTGAAGTAGTTGCCGGAGAGTGGCGCAGCATAATCGGCGTCGGCGGATTGGCGCCGCGCGCCAGCATCGAGTGCTTCAAAGCTCCGCGGTAAGGAATAGTGGCCAAGTCCCAGCATCATTAACTCGGTCAACATCTGCTCGATCTCCGAGCCCTTGATCTTGAGTATCGATGCCTCCGGCCCCGGTGCATGCTTTTTGCCGTCGGCCAAAAGAACCCGCATGTTGGTTATCTCCAAAGCCATCAGTTCAAGTTCAACCTGCGCGATCCTGTCGCGAAACCTCTGGTCTTCAATCAATGGACGGCCATTGGCGAATTCGCGGTGAGCAAGCTGCTTGAGCCGCTTGAGAGCGGCCTTCGAACGTCCAACGCGGGCGATGTCCGTACGTTCGTGCCCAAGCAGGAACTTGGCGTAAGTCCAGCCCTTGTTCTCTTCGCCGACCAGGTTTTCGACGGGGACCTTGACGTTGTCGAACCACACTTCATTGATCTCGTGTCCGCCATCGATCATGATGACCGGTCGGACTGTGATGCCGGGCGTCTTCATGTCAATGAGAAGAAAGGAAATACCCGCCTGCTGGCGTCCTTCGTTGCTGGTGCGAACCAGGCAGAAGATCCAGTCGGCATAATGGCCATAGGTGGTCCAGGCTTTCTGGCCATTGACGATGTAATAGTCGCCCTGTCTTTCGGCTTTGGTCCTCAAGGAAGCCAGATCAGAGCCGGCCTCTGGCTCCGAATAGCCTTGGCACCACCAGTCTTCGCCGGACACTATACGCGGAAGAAAACGCTCCTGCTGGGATCTGTTGCCGTAAGCCATGATGACCGGGGCCACCATTTTCGGGCCGAACGGCAGTTGCATTGGGGCTCCGGCCGCGGAGCACTCCTCATCGAATATGTACAGCTGGACGGCGCTCCAGCCTGCACCGCCGAACTGCTTCGGCCACATTGTCGCGCCCCATCCCTGCCGATGAAGAATCTTCTGCCAGCGCACAAAGTCGTCCTTGCCGAGGCAACTGCCATTCCTGACTTTTGAAGCGATATCCAGTGGCAGATTTGAGTCGATGAAACTCCGCACTGCTACGCGGAACTCCTGCTCTTCTGGCGTGAAATTGAGATCCATGCATATCTCCAGTGATCGAGAAGGCCAGCTGCAAAACCAATTGCAGATTGGCGCAGACCTCCGTAAATGGCGTCGTAGGTCATTGCGGCGAAAGCGGCCTGCAGCCGCTTTCGCCGGTCTCAACCGCGCTTTGGATATATCTCGTCAGTCGCCTACGACGTAGTAGTCCGAAGTCTCTACCCACCGCCCATTGCGTATCTCGGCGAACCGTGCGCGGTTCGAACCGAGCCGCTTGGTGGGGCTGAATGCCATTTCCGGGCTACCGAACATGTCGGAGGGAAACCGTGTCTGTTCGAGCGCAGCGATCAAGGACTCGGTGGTGAGATTGGGTCCTGCCTTGTTAAGGGCAGCGATCACGACATTCGCAGTGGAATAAGCGTAGACCGAGTGCACTGCGGCATCTTCACCAAACTTTGCCTTGTAGCGTGCCGCCCATGCGCGTACCTGCTCGGACCCGGCGTCGGCGTATGGTACCGTGACGGTGTGCGTGGCTATGATTCCATCCATTGCCGGGCCACCCAACTTGTGGATCAGATCGTAGTACATACCCGTGGTGCCCAGGAACACCGGGTTGAAGCCCGCTTTCCGTGCTTCCGAGACCGTGCCCACCGTCTCGCGGATCAGCGTGGCGAGAACAACCAGATCGCAGCCGGCGCGGTTCATTCGCGCCACCTGCGATGAAAAGTCAGTCGCACCTCGCTTGTACGATGTCTTCTCATGCAACTGCATGTTGATCGTTTTCAGGCCATCCTCGGTACCCTTCAGATGCTCATCGCCATAGTCGTCGTCCTGGTAGATGATGCAGGGCTTCTTGAGTCCTCTTTGCTTGACTATCAAAGGTACCGAATAGCGCACCTGGTCGTAATAGGGAGTCAAGGCAGCAAACTTGAGGCGGTGCACCGGATCGAACATCTGCCTTGCGGGACTGAACGGAAACAGGTTGATTACGTTTCTTTCGAACAGCAGTGGCATAACAGCTTCGTTTGTCGGAGTGCCGAGAGTCGCGACCATTACAAAGATTTTCTCTTGGTCAAGCAGCTTGTGCGCCGCGAGAACTGCCCGTTTTGGATCGTAGCCGTGATCTTCGACGGCGAGCCTGATTTTGCGGCCGTGCACTCCCCCCTTTTCATTCTCCTCGTCGAAACGCATCTGCAGGCCGTTGCGGCTCGCCTTGCCGAGTCCCGCTATCGGGCCGGATAGATCCTGAATCGTTCCAATCACGATCTCATTCTTGCTGACGCCCTGAGTCTGAGCTGCAGCAGCTCCAACCCCAACCCCGAGCATCACGGCTACGGCCGTCGTTATAGTTTTCCAGCTCATATTTCCTCCTTTGGTTAGTGAAACGTCGTAACGGTGATCAGCATGGCTATTGTCCGGAATACATCGATTCGATCAGGGCTGCGTATTTCTCGTTGACGAATTTCCGCTTCAATTTCATTGTTGGCGTGAGCTCCTCGTCCTCGGATGTCAGCTGTATCTCAATCAGCCTGAAGCTCTTGACTTGCTCGACGCGCGCAAATTTTGCGTTCACCCGTGCAATCTCGCGATCGATTAGCGCCAGCACTTCGGGTGCGCGGGTCATACTCGCGTAGTTAGAAAACGCCACGTCGTTGTCTTGAGCAAACTTTTCCACGTTTTCATGGTCGATCATCACCAGGGCCGTTACAAACGGTCGACGGTCACCGATGAGGACCGCGTCAGTGATGTAGGGCGAGAATTTCAGCTCGTTTTCGATCTCGCTCGGTGTAATGTTCTTGCCACCGGCAGTTATGATAATGTCCTTGAGTCGGTCGACGATGGTGACATAGTCGTCGGCATCGATCCGTCCGACGTCGCCGGTATGCAGCCATCCTTCCGCATCGATGGTCTCGGCGGTCTTTTCCGGCTGGATGAGGTAGCCCATGAATACGCAGGGTCCGCGCAGCAGCAATTCGCCGTTGTCAGCAATTCGTAATTCGACGCTTTCAAGCGCCTTGCCGGTCGAAGCCAGTCTGATTGCGTCCGGAGGATTCAGGGTGCCTATGCCGGCGCTCTCTGTCTGCCCCCATCCTTCCACCATCGGGATGCCGAGCGCCAGGTACCAGCGGATCAGATCCGGCGCGATGGGCGCGGAACCGGTCATAAGTATCCGGCTGCGGTGGATTCCGATTGTCTTGCGCACGTTGTCGAGAGCAAGCCAGCGTGCCAACCGATAGCGCAACTTCAGTGAGTTCGGTACCGGGGTTCCAGCGAGCACATGCTTGACAACAGAATGGCCTTGCGCAATGGCCCACGCATATAACCACTGATGCGGCCGCACGGCTTCGGCCAACGCGATCACCACACTTGAGTAGAATTTCTCCCAGACGCGGGGCACGGCAAGAAGTATGGTCGGAGCGATTTCGCGGACGTTCTCGGGAACAGTGTCGGGATTTTCGACAAAGTTCAGCACCGTACCGGTATATAGGGCGAAGAACGCACCATACTGGCGCTCGACGATGTGGCACAGCGGCAGGAACGCCATCCTTGAATCGCTCTCGTCCTGCGGAACCACCTTGTTCAATCCGCGCCACTGGGAGACCAGGTTGCCGTGGCTGATCATTGCTCCCTTGGGCTTGCCCGTGGTGCCGGAGGTGTAAACCAGAATCGCGAGGTCACTCGCCCGGCGCGAATTGCCGCGAAGTTCAAACTCGCCAGGGTGGGCGCGGTCGTACTCGCGACCAAGTTCACGCAGCGCCTGAAGGCTCAGTGCATGAGGGTCGGAGAAGCGCGCGAGCCCGTCCAGATCAAAGATCACGATCTTCACCAGCGCTGGCAGGCGGTCGCGAATTTCCAGTATCTTATCGAGCTGTTCGTCATCTTCGACAAAAACCACACGGGTCCGCGAGTCGCTACACAGGTACTCGCACTGCGCTACCGAGTCGGTCGGATATATCCCCGATGTCACCAGTCCGGCGCACAAAGCGCCCATGTCGGCGAAGACCCACTCCTTGCAGGTGTTCGCTAGGATTGAAACCACGTCGCCTGGTTGCAGCCCGAGCGCTACCAGTCCCATCGCGATTTCGCGGGCCGCGTCTCCAAACTGGGTCCATGTCACTTCGCGCCAAATGCCGAGTTCCTTCTGCCGCAGGGCGACCTTTGATCTGCGCGTCGTGACCGCATTCCAGAATACTTTCGGCAGCGTATCGCCAGGAATGACGATATCGTTGATGGGCCGAATGCGAGAGAGTTTCCAAAGCATATGTAGGGTTCTCTATGAGGAGGTCAACGCCAGGTTTTCTTCTTTTTCCAGCGGCGCTCGCCGCGGATGCCGGTGTCCCCCAGGCCGAGATAGAACTCCTTGATGTCGTCCTTCTCGCGCAACCGCTCGCAACTGTCATCGGCAACGATCCTGCCATTCTCCAGCACATAGCCGTGATCAGCCACGTTGAGCGCGACATTGGCATTTTGCTCGACCAGCAATATCGTCGTGCCGCGCTCCCTATTCACGCGCACCACGATTTCAAAGATGTCGATGGTGAGCTTCGGTGACAGACCGAGGCTCGGTTCGTCGAGCAGGATCAGTGATGGCGCTGCCATCATCGCCCGCGCAATGGCCAGCATCTGCTGCTGTCCTCCCGAAAGCAGCTGCGCCGATTGTGTTCGCCGCTCATTCAAGATCGGAAAGTAGCCGTAAACTGTCTCCAGGTCGCGCGCCACCGCACCGCGATCCTGGCGCGTATATGCGCCCATCAACAGGTTGTCGCGCACAGATAGCAGCGGAAAAACGTCGCGGCCTTCCGGAACATGAGAAATGCCATATCTGACGATCTTGGCTGGATCCATATGGGTTATGTCGTGCGACTGGAACTCGATCTTGCCGCGCTGCGGTTCAACAACACCCGAGATGGTCTTGAGGATTGTCGACTTGCCAGCACCGTTCGAACCCAGCACCGCCACGATCATTCCAGGCGTTACCTGCAAGCTGACGCCGCGGATTGCCTTGACCCGACCGTAGGCACTCTCGAGGTTTGACAGCTTCAGCAGCGGCTCGCTCATGGCCGGCGCCTGCGCAGGGTGGACACATCCTGGCTCTTGCCCAGGTATGCCTCAATCACATCCGGGTGCGCCTTGACTTCAGCGGGCGAACCGAGTGCCACCACTTCGCCATGATTCATCGCCAACACACGATCCGAGACTCGCGAAACCAGAGCCATGTCATGCTCGACCATCAGGATCGGAATGCCAAGATCATCGCGTATGTCGTCGATCCAGAACGCCATGTCGTTGGTCTCTTCGGTATTCAGCCCCGAGGAAGGCTCATCGAGCAACAGCAATTTTGGCTCGACGCACAGGGCGCGGCCCAGTTCGACCACCTTGCGAACGCCGTAGGGAAGTCCAGCAATCACAGTATCCCGATAGTGCTGCAGGTCGAGAAAATCGATGATTTCTTCAACTTTCTCACGGGCTGCGCGTTCATCCTCCCAGACCGAGGGTGTAAACAAAAGATGCTGCCAGAAATTGCCGTGACTCCGGGTATGGCGTCCGATCAGCAGGTTTTGCAGCACGGTAGCCTGCTCGAACAACTCGATGTTCTGGAAGGTGCGGGCGATACCGAGTCCCGCCACTGCGTCCGGTTTCATCGCGGTGAGACAGTGACCGTCGAAGTGGATATCTCCGGAGGTTGGTTGATAGATCCGGCTGATCAGGTTAAGGACAGTCGTCTTCCCGGCGCCATTGGGTCCGATGAGAGTGAACACTTCCCCGCGCCGGACATCGAAACTGACATTGCTGACGGCAGCGAGGCCGCCGAAGCGGACGCTAAGATTTTGAACGGAAAGTAGGTTGCCGGTGCTCATCAGCTTATTTCAGACGCTCGGTCTTCTGGAAGCTTTTCTGGCGTTTGAACAGCCCCTTTCGGTATAGGGGCGCGAGTTCGAACCAGGTCCGGATCTTTACCCATCGACCGTAGATTCCCATGGGCTCGAAGAGCACGAATGCGATCAGGATTAAGCCATACACCAGTGACTGCAAACCAACGGTCTGCCCGAGTGCAGATGGCAGGAAGTCCTTGGCGAGCGAGATCGCCTGCGGTGTGGCGATCAGGAAGATCGCCCCGAAAAACGCGCCATGTACCGAGCCGAGCCCGCCAATGATGACAATCAACAGTAAGTCGATCGACTGCACAATGCCAAACTGGTCTGGTGATATGAAGCGCAGCATGTGTGCGCTCAGCGCCCCGCCGAGGCCGGCCAGGGCCGCTGATACGGCAAAGGAAAGCGTCTTGTAGCGGGCGAGATTCACGCCCATGCTCTGCGCCGATATCTCGGAGTCGCGGATTGCGACGAACGCACGACCGGTTGCCGATCTCAGCAGATTGAGCACGCCGAGCGTAGCCAGGATCGTGAGAATCAGGCAAACGTAGTAAAAAACAGTCGGCGAACTCGTCTTCCAGCCGAAAAGGTCGATCATCCCAACCGCCAGCCCGCGGTTTCCGCCCGTGATGCTCTCCCATCGAACCAAAACTTCCTGGACAATAAACGCGAACGCCAAGGTGGCTATCGCGAGGTAGATCCCACGAACTCTTAGTGCTGGCAAACCGACCACGGCCCCAACCAAGGCCGACACGGCCATTGAACACAGTAGCGCGATCGGGAAAGGCCAACCCATGCTGGTAAGCACAGCCTGCATATAGGCACCGACACCCATGAACGCGGCGTGGCCAATCGAGAAGAGGCCGGTAAAGCCCGATAGCAGCATGAGGCCGAGGCCCACGATGCCGTAGATCATCGTAAGCGTGATCAGCGTAGACCAGTAAGCAGGTAGCACCCATGGAGCGAGGAGTAACGACATCAGAAGCAGCCCGTACCAGAAGACGTGACCGGAATGCTTCGCGAGCCGAATGTCCTGATCGTATGATAGTTTGAAGATAAAGCGCATCGTCCGGCTCCGCCCTCAGACCTTCTTGCGGAACTGGCCGCCGAATAGTCCGTTTGGCCTGACCATCAACATGATCAGGACCACTACATAGGCCGCAACGTCCTTGAATCCCTCGGGCATGGTGTAGCCGGCGAGAGACTCGATAACGCCAATGATCACACCGCCCAGCACGGCTCCGGGTAGGCTGGTCATGCCACCGACGACAGCTGCCGGGAAAGCCTTCAGACCAATGAATCCCATGTTGCTGTCGATCAGTACGATAGGGGCCAACAGGAGTCCTGCTACCGCGGCAACGCCGGCCGCCATGCCCCACACCAGACCATTGAGTTGCCGTACCGGGATGCCCATGTAGTAAGCAGCAAGCTGGCTCTGCGAGGCCGCTTGCATCGCGATGCCGATACGGGTAAAGCGAAACATCAGGAACAGCAGCAGACACAATATGACGGTGACCGCGACTGCTACCAGGCGCTCGGCACCTATCATCAGTCCGCCGATCTCCACGGTCTGGTCTCTGTATGGTACCGGTAGCGCCTGAAAATCGGTTCCCAACCCGGGAATCATCATGATCGCACCGCGCGCCACATAACCTATTCCCAGGGTAAGCATCACAATCGAGAACGCCGGTTCACCCAGGATCGGCCTGACGGCTATGCGTTCGATCAGGACGCCGAACGCAACCATCGCCAGCAATGTCGAAGGGACAGCCAGCCAGTAGGGAAAGCCGACCACAGTCATCAGGATCAATCCGAGGAAAGCACCGAGCATCATCAGCTCGCCTTGAACAAAGCTGACCGTCTCCGTTGCCTTGTAAATCAGCACGAAACCGAGGGCGATGAGCCCATAGATGCACCCCTGGGCAATCCCGTTGATCAGCTGCTGCAGTAGCTGCACGCTATCTCCTTTGGCTTCTCCGGGTAACAGACGAGGCTGATGTAAATCGCGGGACGGCGGCCATCTAATCGCATTCCTCCCATAAAGCCTCCTTTAACGTAGTTGGACTGAGCAGTACGATTCCGACGATACCGCTGAGTTTAGGCAATTGCTATCCAGCCAAGGCAATCGGTATCCAGTCTGCGCAGTGTTGCCCGGCTCCTTCCGTCAAAGTCGTTGGCCTCGGAATCGGCCACCTCAAGTAATGTCTCGACTCAGGCGTTACGGAAGAACATAAGTACCTTCGGTTTCGCGTTACTTGAACCTTGGGCTCTGGGTTGGAGCTGGACAGGTTACATGCATAATCGATGTCGCTACGAGGAGTCGAAAGTGCGATGGGCGCTGGTTTCATAAAGCAATGTTGCCATCACGTAGATCACCTTCAACGAGTTCGCCCACCAGCCCCGCCGCTCTGGTTCCACCACCAAAGATGAAATTTCCTTCAGCATCATGTGCGGGGCATTCTCACGTCCCATGGCACGTGGCAGACTTTGCGTGCGTCCCGCCCACGGAATTGAGCCATGCGCCCTCTTCGGAGATCCAATAGAAAACACCTTGCCGTCTTCCAGCAGAGCCACTGCATCTGACGCCGTATCCAACTCCACCGACTCGAGCGCCAGCGGCGACTCAAGACGTACCGGACGGCCAAGACAGCTCACCGGTGGGTTTGCAATCACGATTTTCACAACTGATCCCTCAATTGCGTAGCGAACAACATTCATCAGAGGCATGCAAGCAGAAAAAGTCCGAACGGTCATTGTTACAACCGATCGGTCGCTTGTCAATGCACGTATATGCTGCAGCGCAGAATACGCATGGATAATCAATCTGGAGCAATTTGAGAAAAACCGGGTCGATGACGACCCTTAGCTTCGCGAGTAATCTTGTCTGGTGAACAGTTACTAATGAGCGAGCTAGAGAAGCAATGCGAATGGCATTAATGCAGTTAGGGAAGAAAAGTCCGATGGCTTAACTTGTTCCTAATTCAGCTTCGCCGGAGGCGGCTGCATTAAAGGGATCAAACCGACCGCGCGAGCTCCAATGTGCCAGCTATGATGCGCGGAGAGTCCATAGCCCGCCCTCTGGAACAATCTGCCCAACACTGGAAGGTAATTGATCAACAAACGATGTGCTCAGCATCCGTGCATAAATCGCACTCATGGCCTCCGCTACCTGCTCGCCGGTCCAATCACCGTTGGGGTCATACCACTTGCTAATCCATGCCATTCCACCAGTGATGAGGAAGGATATCAGTTTGGGATCGCACGGCACGATTGACTTATCCTGTACACCTGCCGCAACCAAATTGCGGAATTCATGATCTAGTGCGCTACGGGCAGTAAGGATCTCCTCGGCCTGTTCGGGTGCGAGTGCTCCGTCCTCGAGAAGAATGAATGTTATTGTTGGCGAAACGGTAATCGCCGAAACATAATTAAAAATCATCTTCCGGATTTTGTCGAGCCCGGTCTTCTCGGAAGTTGCCGCTTTTTGCGCAGCCCTTGCAGCTTCTAGCGAGCGAATGTGGATCCCATATAGTAGCTCCCTCTTATCCGCTACATAGTTGTAGATAGCCGCTTTCGAAATCCCCAGCTCATTCGCTAGATCACTTAACGATGTCCCATGATAACCGTGCTTATTGAATAAGCGGGCCGCGGTTTCATATAACACCTCTTCCTTTAATTCTCGCTGTGTTTGCCGCGCAGGAACACGGTTCCCCCATGCCGATACTTTTTTGGCGGGATTAACGGGCTCCTTCAAGCTTTCAGTGGGGGTAGGGGAACCTAAAGATTTTTGCCTGGATCGCTTAGGCCTTTTGACCCCCCCTCCTCTTGATACTTTTTCGTGTTGTGACATTTGAGAGCAATAGTTCGCGTGGTTGAGCCAGCATATTAACGCCAGTTCGGGACGAGCCGGCGATTGGAAATCCATTGCCAAAGCTCGGAGATACTTGCGAATGGCTTGATTGGTCGATCAAGCCGCACAATGCATTCGCTCGTGAACATCGGCTATCGAGCGTAGACGGAAGACCCAATTTACCCATTTCCCTTGCCTCGTAAACGTTCCGTGATGGCTAAGGTTGTGTGACACCACTGAGCAATTTCGCTGCCGCTGCCATGCCGCCTCGTAGAATGCGCTGCGTTCGATCTATTTGGGCATACAGCGGAGTGAGGCGGTTTTTACCTTAAGCCCGACCGCCAATAATGAAGGTTTTGCCGCACAGTTATAGGGTTCTTCATGGCCGGGGGCTGCGATAAACGAACGTCCGCATTGAAGACGTCGCTACGTCTCCTTTGGGCGCGGACCCGAAGTTGAATCCTTCAAGTTCGCTGCCGCGAAGGAGCCATTGAAATTTCGGTACCGGGAAGCCGCCGGTGGCCACCGAGTGCACTCGGCCAATCGGTCATAGAGGCTGCTACTTCAGAGCCACTCTGACCGGCCGCTCACAGTGCACTGGCTGCCTCTCAAGCTTCAGTGGAGTCCCTTGCGATTCCATGAAACCGCACTGCCCGCCCGGCTACTTGCAATTTGCAGCCAGCCACTTGCCCGAATAGCTCTGCTTCATCGTGGTCGGACCGCGCTTGGCATCTTGCGTGTTGAACGTCGATTCGCCTTGGTAGTTCTCCTCTCCATGGTAAGTGATCGACCCGGTACCGGTCATCTTCCGCTCGCCCGTGCATTCGATCTTCCAGGTTGTCGTATTGCCAGAAACCTTTACATCCTTCTGTTCGCATTTCTGACGGGCGTTTTCGTCGGACTGCGGCGGTTGCCGGTTCGCGGCCTGTTCTTTCGTGATGCAGTGCTTCACCACGACGCCCATCCCGCCGCCTGCCGCGCCAGGCATCTTGATGCCCATGGCCTCCATCTTCTTGCGCTGGTCTTCTGACATGGCCGGCCTGGCTGGCATGCCGGCACCACTCATCTGGGTCGTGATTTCCCACAGACCGGGCTTCATGGCGTGGGCGCTGGCAGAAAGGCCTGTGACAACGGCAATAACGACAATGGAACATTTACGCATGAGAACCTCCTTGGTGTGATGACACTAAAAATCCCATTTGATCCGCTTCTTCAACAGGCCCACGTCGTAACCCTTCCCTCGTGGGTCATCTTTCGGATCATGTTGTCGCCATACATGAATAGCGCGTCCCGATAATCGAAGCGCGTCGCGCGCCGGCATGGAGCACAGCATGGCCGCAACCAGTGATGCGTGATGCGCATTACTGATCCGCCTGGGCGGAGAGCGCATCCATGCCCGTGCTATCGCCTGGGCATCGTCACGGGCATGCTTTCCTGCAGCGCCGTCATCTCTTTGATGGCCTGCTCCGTGGCGGCCTTGTCGCCCGATTGTTGGGCCTTTTCAAGCTTCTTGCTGGCCACCTCCATCTGCTTGCCCCAGTCCTGCGCTTTGGCAACATCTACGCTGACTGCACCTTTGGGCGTTTCGATCGACACCTTGCCGGTCGGCGCCGCACTCATGTTCAGGGTCGGGGCGCCGCCGACGGCACCCAGAATTGTTCCGGCAATCACACCCACGACAATCGCGCAGACCACCAGTACTGCCGTGTAAGGCAGAGACTTTTCCTGCGGCACTTTCATCAACGTCGGCACACCCAGGTAAAGCAGGTAGAGGGAGTAGAGCGAGGCCACGAGAGTCAATACGCCCAGCGCCGGAACAATGGCGAAGATGCCACCCACCATGGCAGCAGTACTGCTGTAGGCCACCAGTTTCAGGGCATTCTGCGGATTCTTCTGTCCGCCGAACGCGGGCGCCAGTGCATCGGCAATTAATCCCATGACATAGACCATCGCCAGCGCCAGGCCATATCCCAGCACCATCTGGACCAGACCGGTCATTATGGGCACCCGCACCGAGACGCCGAAGGCACTGGCGCCAAACACCGACATGCCGACAAATCCGGCCACCGCCTGGATGGCGGCGAGAATCATGATGTATTGCGTGTAAAGGGCCGCCGTACTGGTATCTTCCGTCTCGATGACCGGCCAGGCTGTCTTCGGCGTGAGAAGGATTTCCTTGACGCGTTGGATGATGTTCATGGCGACCCTTTCGTTTCGATAAGGTGAGTTTATTATGTAATTGAATTATGCGCGTAGCAAGCGGTTTCGAGTTGATTTAACAGGACGCAGGAAACAAGCCTGGCGTTTCGCGCGAGAATTGCGACCAAATGATCACGTTGGACAGAAGCTCGGAATAGTCGGCGAAAGCGTTCGAAGCCAAGCCCGATTTCGGGTTGGGCCAATATCGTGAGACAGGAGAATTCGTTATGCGGCCGCTCCGGTTCATATTGTTGATTTGCTCTTTCGTCGTCGCGACGACAGCCATGGCGCAGTCCCTTTCCGGAACCTACCGCCTTGTGCAGGACAGCACCGGCAAGCAGCCCAGGGACCGCGCCACCATCGACATAGCCTTCAAGCCGGGCGGCGCCTTCACCATCAAAGCCACCATGCCGGGACAAACGGTGGATGACACCGGGACGTATCGCATTTCCGGGCAGACGCTCACCATCGACTTCAAGGACATGGAACAGGGCCACCAGAGTGGGCCCTATTCGATTTCCGGTGAAACACTCACGCTTCCCTTCAAGATGCTTAGCGCGGGCGCGGGATCCTCGACCTGGCGGCTGGTGACGGGAGCACCGCCGTCCGTCGCATCTTCTGCGGTAAGTAGCGCGAGTGCCGCTGCGGGCTCCGTTGCGGAAATTCTCGCGCGCACGCTCAAGGACTCACAGGGCGGCGACAACGTGCGCCAGCGGGGCGAGATCGATCAGCGCAGCACAGCGCGCGCCGCGGCCTACCATGGCGGGGCGGCACAGGCCTACTACGTGCAGGGCACGATTTTTTTCATGAAGCGCTATTACAAGGAGGCCTGGTACGCATTCGCCAAGGCCTCGTCGCTGGCCCCGCAAAACGCCGTTTACCTCAACAACCTAGCAATGGTCTTGCTGGAACTCGGACGTTTGCCGGACGCGCGCGGCATCCTCGATTGGGTTGTGAAGAACTATCCCAACCTGGATCCGCCGTGGGGCAACCTCGGCGCCGGCTGCCTGAAGCTGCACGACACCGCTTGCGCTTCGACCGCGTTCCAGCGCGCGATGGCCCTCGCCCCGGAAAATGGCCTCTATGCCTATGGCTACGCCAAGGTGCTCGCAGCGCAAGGGCGCGACGACGAAGCGAAGAGCTACTACACGCAGGCATTCCAGAAAGGCTACGGCGGCTCGGGCAAGGAGGGTGCTTCCGCGGCTGACGCGGGTGGCGGGACGGCAGCGGCTTCGACTGCCGGCGCGAGCGGTCGCAGCGCAGCGGCTGCGCGCAGCAGCAGACCGGGCAGTGCCGGGACAGATCGCAAGGACAGAATTCCCGAGGCGTGGGTGGGCCGCTACCAGGCGCGCTACATCCGCGCCACTTCCGGCATGGACGGGGACAGCCAGACCGCTTTCGGCAAGGGAATGACGCAAACCACGATGAACTTGAAGACGATGGCCTGCGCCCAGCAATTCTCGCTGGACATCTCGGCTTCGGGCGCGATCGAGGGTGGGGGGCGCATCATGTACGTGTATCAGGGCACATCCGCGAACGCCGCAGCGATGCTCGGGGCGGGCATGCCCGGCGCCGGAGGCTATGCGGCCAACCTCAAGGATGGCAAGCAATTCCGGGACTGGACGTTCTCGGGCCGTGTCTCCCCCGATGGCGCGGTCGAGATCAACGGCATCCCCAACGAACCGATGGACATGCTCAACGTGGGCAAGTGGGAGAAGCGGAAACCCTGGTCGGCTCTGCCGCCTGACGGTCCGGGTGCGGCGATGCGCGGTCCGTTTCATATGATCTTGTCCAGTGAGCGCGGCGGGCCGCCGGCGATCCGCGTGGATCAGTTTCTGGCGCTGGGCGATGCGCTCATCAAGCGTGTTCACTATCAGGCATACATTTTCAAGAGCGATTCCGCGGTAACCCCTGACTGCAAAGCCACCGAAGCGGTGAAGGCCAAGTGCCCAGCGAGCGAGTACCTGAAAACCAAGGTCAATATCGGCGTGGATGGCATCGGCACGATCGAGTCTTCCCGGGACCTGGGGAAGGGCATGAAGTCGGGCGAAGCGACCACCACGTCCAAGATCGGCGGCAAAGCGGGCGTGGACTCGGACGGCAACATGAGCATCGAGGGTGGCTGGGGAGCCATAGTGGGCTCGGCGCAATTCAAGCCGACCGATGGTTCGTATCAATTCACCATGGGAACCGCAGTCGAAACACCCGGCCCGGTCAAACTATCCGAGAAGATCGAAGTCGTTTACGACAGTGCCTGCGGCTGGGGTGTCAAGGCCACGGCAGGTGTCGGCGCCGGCGCCAGCGCGAGCACCGGCACTGCCGGCGCGAGCGTCGAAGGGGCGATCTACTTCAACAAGGGGGTCTGACAGGAGTCGGCTGTGTTTGTCGCGATCACCGCCGAGCCGGGTTGGCTGCTGGCGCTTCACCGAAAGGTATGAAGGGTGAGTGAGCTTGCGGAATATTGTGACGACGGAATCTTGACCCGTCCTGTGGCAATAACGGGGCGGCCGGTTTTGAGTGTCTGCCATTGGCAAATGCCGACGGCCGTCTTTGAGCGAAAGCAACCAATCAGTTTCCATATGTCTTCTGACGGGATAAGGTCGAGAGCACCAAGTCGAAGAATTACAGGAAAGCCGCTGTGCCTGATTTAAGACAATCCCTGATTGGCAAACTCAGTGGTGCCGGGTGGGCAACCCAGTCCCAAGGCGATCTACTGACGGCCGAGAAGTTGGTCATCCAGGCAAAGTGGCTGCTTGGAAGTCGTCGAGTCAGGCATCGCCTGCTTATGCGCCTGTACGCATCTACCCGTTCCTTGGTGCTGCAGGAAACAGCTACAGAGATCACGATCGGTATTCCCCCACCCTCTTTCAGCTTCACCGCTACAAAGCAAAAGGGGCGGAAAGTTATGGAGAATCGAATCGATACGGGGATCGGTGGTGGCGGCGAACTGCGCTATGGAGAGATTCGCAAGTGGCTTGAGCAGGAGTGCGCCCGTCAAGATTGGACATTTCAGCTGAAAATCGGATCTCCTTGACTCTGTATGTCTTCGTCTTGTTCAGTCTGCGAATAGCTTCCAACTCTGCAGGTGCTGTCTCTTGACAGGTACTTCGCACGTGTCGGCTCAGGGTCGATTGCCGAAGCTGGCGCTTGCCGATAGCGGTCATTGCTCTCCCGGGCGTGATGACAGGTGACCAACGACTGGTTGCGCAGGTTCGAGCCGTGATCTTCGCGGTTCTGGTCAGGTCGCGACAAAATCCGCGGGCGGTTTGAAGGTCTTGCCGAGCGCCGCTGCCACGACCGGGTGGGTGATCTCCCCGGCGCAAACGTTGAGTCCGTTGGCCAGGCCGGGGGCGACCCGTAGCGCCTGTTTCCAGCCCTTGTCGGCCAGCGCCCGCACGGAGGGCAAGGTGGCGTTGTTGAGCGCCAGGGTCGAGGTCAGCGGCACGGCGCCGGGCATGTTGGCGACGCAATAGTGCAGTACGCCTTCCTCGACGAAAACCGGATCGGCGTGTGTCGTCGGGTGTGAAGTTTCGCAGCAGCCACCCTGGTCGATGGCGACATCAACAATCACCGCGCCGCGCTGCATCTTCTGCAGCAGTGCACGATCGATCAGCTTCGGCGCCACGCCTCCAGGCTGCAGAACTGCGCCGATTACCAGATCGGCGCCGCACACCGACTCCTCGATTGCCGCCGCGCTGGCCATCAGCGTGCGCACGCGTCCCGGATATTCCCGTTCGAGCGCATCGAGACGCGTCCGTGTGCGGGCGATGATCGTCACCGCGGCATCCAGCCCCACCGCCATGCGCGCCGCATGGGAACCCACGGTGCCGGCGCCGAGGATGGTGACGCGCCCCGGGGCAACACCGGGAACCCCGCCCAGCAGCACGCCGCGCCCGCCATGGGGCTTCTCGAGAAAGTGCGCGCCAGCCTGCACGGCCATGCGTCCGGCCACGGCAGACATCGGCGCCAGCAGCGGCAGTTTGCCGTCACGGTCGGTCACCGTTTCGTAGGCGATGGCGATGCAGCCTGAGCGCAGAAGTGCTTCGGCCTGGCGCAAGTCCGGGGCGAGGTGCAGGTAGGTGAACAGCACCTGGCCCGGCCGCAGGAAGGCGAACTCGGCCGCCTGCGGCTCCTTGACCTTGACCACCAGTTCGGCCGCCCAGGCCTCCGCTGCGCCGGCCACCACCTGTACGCCGGCCGCCGCGTACTCGGCATCGCTGAAGCCTATCGGAGCTCCGGCGCCCGTCTGCACGACGACATCGTGACCGGCGGCGCACAGATCCCGCACCGACGCCGGAACCAGGCCAACGCGGAACTCGCCGGATTTGATTTCACCGGGAACACCGATACGCATCTTCGTCTCCTTGTCTGTCTGCGGGCCTGGAGCAAGTATGCACCGGCCTCCCGATTCGGCAAGAGTTCGAATGCTTGTCCGGGTCTCACCCGCTAGGTGCTACCATTTCACCATGATCGAATGGAATCTTGCCCTCAGCACAGGCGTTCCGCTACTCGACGAGCACCACCAGAAGATTTTCGAGTGGCTCACGGAACTGGAAAGCGCCGCCCTCGACAAGCGCACGCTGTTCAGCGTCTACGCGCTCGTTCGCTTGAAGCACTACACGCGGGATCACTTCGCGGCAGAAGAAGCCCTGATGAAGTCGGCGGGCTATCCCGATCTGACCCGACACATGGCAGAGCATGCTGCGTTTCGCGCCAGACTGGGTGAACTGCAGCTCAAGTCAATCGGACAGGACATCTCGACGGACACCGTGAAACTTCTCAGTGACTGGCTCACGCATCACATCACCAAGACGGACATGGCGTACGTGCCCTACATGAAGCAACCGAAATAGACCGCAGCGGCAGACACTCCACACTCGGGGCAAGTCCCCGGCAAGCGGCAGGGGAAGACGCAGTGCGCGGATTGCCAGCGCTCAGTACAGCACTTCGCTCCAGCGTCCGCTGGAGACCAGTTCGGCGCGGGCCGCCGTCCACTTGTCGGTCGAACCGGCGAGGCTGACCATGGCCTTTTCCACCGTATCGAGCATGTTCGCGGTGCCGGCGACAAACACCCGCGTGTCCGGCCGCTTGATCATCTCCCAAACTTCCTCCGCGTTCTGCTCCAATGCCTGATCGAGCGCTGCCGGCGCGTCGAAATGCGGTTTGGGGCTGACCGCCTGAAAGGCCCTGAAGGTCGGCTGGTCGAAGTAGTTGGCGAGGTCGTTGTTCTCGTCGTTCATGTAAAGCATTTCCAGCGGGCTGCGCGCGCCATAGAACAGCCGCACCCTGCCCTTCCAGCCGCCGACCTTTTCGTAGATCTGGCGGATCAGGGTGCGAAACGGCGCGATACCGGTGCCCATGCCCAGCATCAGGATGTCGGCGCTCTTGTCCTCGGGGATGACGAACGGGTAGCCGACCGGGCCGGCGAATTCGAGAACGTCGCCGGGACGCATGTCGCACAGGTAGTTCGAGGCCACACCCTTGTATTCCTCGCCGTTGAACTCGTCGATGTAGGAACAGCGCCTCACACAGATGGCGAATTCGGTCGCATCGGCCTGCCGCTCCAGATCCATCACCGAGTACAGACGGGCATGATACCGGTTGCCGTATTGCCCCGGCGCGAGGACGCGGATGCAGTTGCCCGGCACGCCGCCGAAGGACAGGTCACCGGTGCGGAACACCAGATGCCGTACCTCCTCGCGCGAAGTGGCGGGCGTGATGCGGCGCGACTGGGTCAGAACGGCGGAATAGCTCTTGGCCGGAGGGGGTGCAGGCGGCTTCGGGATCGGCATGGCATTGGCTCCGAAAAGGGTTGATTAGCGGGCGGGGTCGACGTCATCACCGGCGCAGGCGGCATCGCTACAGCCGCTGCCGGCGGAGCAGCTGCCGCACTTGCTGTTGTCGCGGAACGGTCCCAGTTGCGGATTCCTCGCGGCAAAACGCCGGTACAGGCGCTCGACGGCAATGCCGGTGAGCATGATGGCGAAGATGACGCCGATAGTCACAAGGTAGGTGGTCATCATCCACCCAACCCGGCAAAGCCCATGAAAGACAGCGAGAGGATACCGGCCAGCATCAGCGACAGGGCGGTGCCCTGTGCCAGGTCGGGGACATTGGACAGCTGCAGACGCTCGCGCACGCTGGCCATCAGCACCAGCGCCAGAGTGAAGCCGAGGCCACCACCGACGCTGAAGGTGACGGACTGGACGAAGTCGTATTCGCGCGCGGTCTGGAACAGCGCGACGCCGAGTACGGCGCAGTTGGTGGTGATCAATGGCAGGTAGATGCCGAGCGCGCGGAACAGGACCGGGCTGTATTTCTTCAGCACCATTTCGACCAGTTGCACCGACGATGCGATGATCACGATGTATGAAATCAGGCGCAGGAATTCGAGATGGAAGTAGCCCAGTAGCAGGTTCAGCCCGTAGGCGCAAAGCGAGGCCACCAGCATCACGAAAGTGGTCGCCACGCCCATCGGGAAAGCCGTGTCGAGCCGACCGGAAACGCCGAGGAAGGGGCATAGGCCGAGGAACATCGCCAGCACGAAGTTGTTGGCGAGCAGCGCATTGACGAAGATCTGGAAGGCGGTCTCATGCATTCTGGGTGGCCTCCGTCAGCCTGCGCTGCTTCCTGCGCTCGATCCAGGAGAACAACAACAGCCAGCCGCCGAGCACGAAGAAACCGCCGGGCGGCAGCACCATGATCACCCAGGGCTGGAAGTCGGGGCCGAACAGGGAAACCCCGAACAACGAGCCGGCGCCGAGGATTTCGCGCACCGCGCCGAGCGCGAACAGGCCGATGACGAAGCCGATGCCCATCCCCGTCGCGTTGACCATTGCCGGCAGCGGCGGATTCTTTGCCGCGTGCGCTTCGGCGCGGCCGAGGATGATGCAGTTCACCACGATCAGCTGGATGAAGGCGCCCAGCGCATCGTAGAGCGCCAGGCTGATGGCCTGGATGGCGTAATCGACGACCGTGACGAAGGTGGCGATGATGACGATGTAGATGGCGATGCGCACCTCCTTCGGCACGATTTTGCGCATCATCGACACCAGCCCGCAGGAGCACACCAGCACGAACAGCGTGGCCAGTCCCATCGACAGCGCATTCACCGCGGAAACGGTCACCGCCAGCGTCGGGCACATGCCCAGCACCATGACGAACACCGGGTTCTGGCGCCAGACGCCCTCCATGAATTCATCCCATGTCTTTGTCGTGGCCGGATTCATGATTTGCTCGCAAGTTTGTCGAGGTTGGGAACCAGGCGCGGCAGCAAGGCCTGCGCCGAATCGTTGATGGCCTTGCCGACTGCGCGCGAGGTGATGGTGGCGCCGGCGATGGCGTCGATCTGCCAGGGGTTGGCCTTGGTGCCGTGCTTCACCGTCTTGACCTCGTTGGCCAGCGTGGCTAGATCCGCGCTGAGCTTGGCGTCGAGGGCCTTGAAGTTGGCGAGGAAGTCCTTGTCGGTGATGATCTTGTCGCCGATGCCCGGCGTCTCGCGCATGGCGACGACACCGATGCCGACCACGCACTGACAGGAGGGCGAATAGCCGAACATGATGCGCACGGTGTCGGCGTAGCCCTTGGCGGCGCCCTCGGCGGCAATGCCGGCGAGCTGGCCGCGCTCGTCATAGGCGGCAAAGAACTTGACGGCGCCCGGCGCGATCGGCGTGTCGCCAGCGCCGACTCTGGGCTCGATGCCGCCGGCGGGCAGCGCCAGATATTCGACGATCGATTTGGCTGCCGGGATCACCTTGAACACCGCCCGCTCGGTGGCGATGCGCTTGTTGGCGGCGACTGCGTCGTAGGTGCTCTGGTAGGCGCCGACGATGATCAGGCCGCAGATGGCGGAGACCAGGCCCATGGTGCGGATCATCGCCGTGGTCGGCGTGACCTGCGGCGGCGGCGAAGCGCTGCCGGCCGGCGCAGGATGGCAGCCGGAGACAACGACAGGCGGGTTGGCTGGCTTGGTCATTTTTTCGGCTTGTTGCGCAGGAAGCGCTTCTTCGGTATCGCGGCGTTGGCGTCGGTGCGCGACACATAACCGGGGCTGCCCTCGCGGCTGCGCCCGGGAGCGCCACGGCCGAAGGTCACCGGCTGGGTGATCTTCTCGATCAGCGGCGACGCGGCATTGGCAATCAGGATGGCGTACATGACGCCTTCCGGCAAGCCGCTGTAATAGCGGATCACCACGGTCAGGAGGCCGATCAGCGCGCCATAGACCCACATGCCGCGCGGCGTCACCGGCGAGGTCACCATGTCGGTGGCCATATACACCGCGCCGAGGATCAGGCCGCCGGAAAACAGCATGAAGAACGGATTCGGGTAACGCGCCGCATCGAAGGCATACAGCAGCCAGGCGGTCAGCGCCGCGCTGCCGAGAACCGCGATCGGGATGCGCCAGTCCATGAAGCGGCGCACGGCGAGATACACGCCGCACAGCAGGATCAGCGCCGGCGCCGGACCGACCGCAATGTGGCCGGACAGCGACGTCAGCAATTCGATGGCGTTGGCCACCACCCCGTCGAATTTCCACTTCGCCAGCGGCGTGGCGCCGGCCAGGGCATCGAGGTTCTTCGACTGCAGCCAGTCCGCGGTGCCGGCCGGGGTCATCAGCGGCAGGGCCAGCGACGACGGAATGAATTCGGTAAAGCGGCCGGCGAGGAAGGATGGCGTGTAGGTGGCAATGGAAGTGGGAAACGCGGCCTGGACGAAGGCGCGGCCGACCAGCGCCGGATTGAAGACATTGAAGCCGATGCCGCCGAACAGGGCCTTGCCCAGCGCGATGGCGACCAGGCCGGCGACCGCGCCCATCCACAGCGGGAAGCCCGGCGGCAAAGTCAGCGCCAGCAAGACGCCGGTGATCACGGCGGAAAAGTCGGCCAGCCGGCCCGCCTGCGTGCCGGTGCGGACAAAGGCGCGCTCCGCCAGCAGGCAGGTCGCGGTGACGACCACGATGGACGCCAGGGCCGAAATGCCGTACTGGAAGATATAGAAGGCGCAGATCGGCAGCAGCGACCAGACCACGTGGCGCATGATCATCTCGACGCTGCGCGGCCCCTTGACGTGCGGCGCGGAACGGATCTCGATCAGTGGTTGGGTCACGATGCGAAAAACCTGTTTGCCACAGAGGACACAGAGTTCACAGAGAAAGCTTCGGTGTTCAGCGCGTCGACAACTCTCTCCGCCAGTCGGGTAACAACGTTCCGGAACTCACTGTTTCTCTCTGTGAACTCTGTGGCTGGACTCATGGTTCTCAGCTTCATGCCACCGCCTTCTCGCGCAGGATTCGCTTGGCGACGCGAAACTGCTGCACCAGCGGGATGTTGGCCGGGCAGACGTAACTGCAACTGCCGCACTCGAAGCAGGTGCCGAGGAAATACTTCTCGCTCATCAGCTCGTATTCTCGCTTGGCGGCCAACATGCCCAGCGTCGACGGGTTGAGGCCCATCGGACAGCACTCGACACATTCGCCGCACTTGATGCACGGATAGGTCTTGCGTTCCGCGCGCTCCGCGACATCGCGGCCGCGAAATACCAGAATGCCGGAGACACCCTTGGTGACGGGCGTGTCGAGCGAGGCCACCGCCTGGCCCATCATCGGGCCGCCGAACACCACCTCGAGCGACTCGTCGCGGGCGCCGACGTACTCCAGCAGGAAGCGCAGCGGGGTGCCGATCGGCACCAGGTAATTGCCGGGCCTCTCGACCGCGGTGCCGACCACGGTGATGACGCGTTCGATGAAGCCGCGACCCTGCGGCATCAGCGCGCCCATGTGGGCGAGCGTGGCGACATTCTGCACGTAGGCGCCGATCTGGTAGGACCGCGAATCGGGCGGCACTTCGCGCCCGACCAGCGTCTTGATCAGCATCTCGCCGGCGCCCTGCGGGTACTTGGTCGGCACCGCTTCGACGCTGACCGAGCCGTCATCGGGCAGGCAGGCGCGGATCGCCTCGACGGCGTCCGGCTTGTTGTCCTCGATGCCGATGATCGCGCGCGGGCCGCCGAGCAGTTGGCGCACGATGGCGATGCCGGCGATGATGTCCGCCGGGTGTTCGACCATGATGCGGTGGTCGGAGGTCAGGTAAGGCTCGCATTCGCAGCCGTTCACCACCAGCGTATCCACCGGCCATTGCTTCGGCACCTTGAGCTTGGCGTGGGTCGGAAAGACGCCACCGCCGAGCCCGACAATGCCCGTGTCCTGAACCGCCTCGATCAGTTCGTCGGCATCGAGTGCCGGGAGATACTGCGGCTGCTCCCAGAGCACTTCCTGGGTCGAGCCAGGATGCACGCGGATCACGATGGCCTCGCCCCACGGTCCGTTGGCGGTGGGATGCAGGCGGATCGCCTCCACCACGCCGCTGGCTGGCGCGTGATGCGGCACCGAGATGAAGCCCTCCGCAGCGGCGATCGGCTGGCCGCGCACGACTTCCTGGCCGACGCGCACCAGCGGCCGCGCCGGGCGCCCGACCTGCTGCGACAGATGCACGATCAGCCGCGGCGCAAAAGGCAAGCGGCGGATCGGCATCGTCGCCGTCTCCTTGTGCTGCGGCGGGTGGATGCCGCGGGCGAAGGTCTCGCCGCGGAAGTAGTTGAGGAACTTCATTGCAATGAAACCTTATTAGCCACAGAGATCACAGAGAACACAGAGGAAACACCCTCCAGCCTTTCCCTGTGTCCTCTGTGGCCCATGGTTTTCAATTGAACTTCGCCGCGCGCGCCATGAGTTTTTCGACCCCCGCCTCTGACCGGTTCCACGGCGTGCCGGGATGGATGCAGCCCGCCGTGCACTTTTCGGCGGCCTTGACGATGTCGGCGAATTTGGCTCCCTTCGGGTTGATGACAACGGCGAGTTTCTGGTCGTTGTAGGCAAAGGTCTTCGGCGCCAGGTTGATGCATTCGTCGCAGGCCGTGCATTCCGGCGATTCGACCCAGACCGGTTCGTAATCGCCACCATCACCGCCGGCTGGCGCCGTATCGCCAGCGCCGACTGTTGCCGCGGAGAGCGCATTGCCGGAGCCATCGATCCCCAGGCTGGCGGTGATCTTCGCCAGCAACTCGGCGCGCACGCGCTCGGTCACCTCCGTGGCATCCGACGCGCGGGCGTCGAGGCCGGCAAGGCTGCGCAACTGGCGCCAGAAATGCAGCCGCTCCTCGGAGGAACGAACCAGATCTTCGGTGACCAGCAGGCGCATCAGGCGGTTCTTCCTGTCCACCGCCCAGATGAAGGGGAACTTGCCTTCGCGCTCGTCCTTGTCGAGTTGCAGGAAGTCGGCCAGCGGCACCATGTTCTCGTTCCAGGTTTCGGGCGGCGCCTTCTTGAACTGCTTGAGGAAGCGCGCCTCGGTGGCGGCGAAATCGGCGAAGGTCATCGGCAGCGTCATGCTCTGCTCCACGCCGTCGTCGTCTAGATACTTGAGGCTGTAGACCGGCCAGTCGGTATCGAGCGACGGGTTGCCCTCGAGGCTGACGCATTCGCTGAAGGTGGTACCGGCATCGGGATCGAAACGGAACAGCGGGTAGGCACGGCCCTCCACTGCCAGCTTGCTCTGGTCCACGCTCTTGTCGTCGCCGACGCCGTGTTCCGGCGGGCATACCGCATAGATGTTGAACAGTGCCGGACGGCGGCTGTTGAGGCCATCGACATAGCTTTCGAGCAGGTGATTGACATGGGCGATGGTGCCCTGCATCACGTACGAGGTGCGGTGTGCCATGCCGATCAGCGAGATTTCCTTGCGCGTCTCCTGCTTGCCGCGCTGGGCCTCGCCGAACGGCGCCATGTCGGAGACCTGGCCGATGAAGCCGGAGGTGCAGGCCTGGCCGCCGGTGTTGGAATACACCTGCGTATCGACCACCAGAATCTTGATCGGCATGCCGGACATCAGCGCGCGCGACAGGTTCTGGAAGCCGATGTCATACATCGCGCCGTCGCCGCCGATCGACACCACCGGCGGGCAGAGCAGCCACTCGTCGGCGGAGAATTTCTGCCAGTTGAAGCGGCGGAAGAAATCATCGTCGCGTTCGGGCAGGTAATCGCCGGCCAGTTCCATCTCGGCCATGCGCACAACCGTGAAGCCGTCGGCCATCTTCGCCATGTGGCCTTCGAAGATGCCCATCGCCACCGAGGGCGAATCCTGGAACAGGTGCGAGGTCCAGGGGAAGGGATAGGGATGGAAGGGATAGGTCGAACCCCACACCGAGGTGCAGCCGGTGGAATTGACGATGCCCATCTCGGCGCGACCGCGCTTGGTCGGTCCCTCGACGTAGCGCCACTTGAGGTCTTTCAGCTTGTCCAGCAACTGCGCGGTGTTCTTCACCCAGGCCGGATCGAGCAGTTGCGAGGGCTTGTCGGCATTGAGCTTGGTCGCCAGGTTGGACAGGGTCAGGTCATGCTGGCCGGTGGACTCGACGGCGCGCACCACGGCGCCCATGTCGGTGAGGTCGACCGCCGAGGCGAGCTTGACGCGCATGTGCTGTTCGAGACGCACGATCAAGTCGTCGAGCTTTTCGATGAAGCCCTTGACGCGCGGCTGCATCAGCGCCGTCACCGTCGAGGTGAACAGGTGGATCGCGGTCTTCTCGCCGCAGCCCAGGCAGGCGCCGTCGCCGCAGTTCATCGAGCTGTAGTTGTGCTTGTCGAGCAGCAGGGTTTCCAGCGCGCCAATCTTTTCGTCGAGACTCTCGATGCGGTTGTACTCCTTCGGCGTGGTCGGCAGGTCCAGCCAGATGTTCCAGTCGCGGCGCATGCGATCGACCGATTCATCGGTCTGCGTCACCATCGTCAGCGCATTGTCCTCGCAGACCGTGACGCACAGCTTGCAGCCCTTGCAGGTGTAGGGATTGACCGTAATGGAGAAGAGACCGCCGCTGCCCTTGGCCTTCTTCTCCTTCTGCGTCCAGTAAGGCTTGGTGCTGCCGAACTGGAAGGCGCCGAGCTGAATCTGCAACTGCGTAAACTCGGCAGCGAGGCCGGCCCGTTCCTCGTTCGGCGCCTCGGCGATCACCTCATCGATGGCGATGTCGATCAGCGGACGCACCGCGCCGCCGTGATGGTCGACCAGTGCCCGCAGCTTCTTCTCGGCGCTGCGCACGGCGCGGCGCAGGAAGCGCGTCGGCGTGCCGGAAGTCTCGATGCGATTGAGGGCGGTGCCGAAAATATCCGAAACCGAAGTGACCAGACCGGGGATCGCCGAGTCGGGGCACTCGGTGTAGCAGTTGCCGCAGGCCGTGCAGTTTTCGGCGATCCACACCGGGTGTTCGAAGCGGATGCCGGTCATGTCGCGGAACACGCCGGTGGCGGCAGGCAGCAGCGAGGCGCCGATGAAGGGATCGACCAGGTTGTCGTTGCCCTTGCCGGTGAGGTAGAAGTTGCCGGTCTGCTCCCAGAAGCGGTGAATGTCGGCCACTTTTCCATCGCTCGCCGGCAGCTGCCGCAGCATGATGGGCAAGCCGCTATCCTTCTTGGTGGCGAACTGCTTGCGCGTGACGCCGACCTCCTTGTCGGTGATCTCCGTCAGCTCGGTGAAGCCGCGGCGTACCACGCGCAGGTTGTCGGCCACCACGCGCGCACCCTTGCCGCCGAACTTGGATTGCAGCTGGGCCTCGATCGCCGTGAACAGCGCGTCTTCGGTCAGTTGCGCACTTTGCATCACCGGGCTGGCGGCGAAGAAGGCGCCCTGGAAGGCGATGCCCTGCATGCGCAGCTGCAATTCCGCCGCGCCGGCTTCATCGCGGGCGATCTGGAAGGCGTCGAGGTAGTAGACGCGAATGTCGTTGTCGACGATGAACTTCTGCGCCCAGAGCGGGAAAGTGGCCCAGGTCTCCTTGCCCAGATTCGACTGGATGATAAAGAAGCCTCCCTTCTTCAGCCCGGACAGCGGATTGCTGTGACCGAACACCATCGGGTCGGGCGAGAGCACGACATCGACATAGGTGTACTCGCAATTGATGCGAATCGGCTCCGGCGCCGCCGACAGGTAATAGGTGGTCGGCTGGCCCTTCTTTTCCGAGCCGTACTTCGGGTTGGCCTTGATGTCCCAGCCGAGCAGTTCGAACAGGGTCATCGCCAGATTCTTGCCAGTCGTTATCGCACCCCAGCCACCCACCGAGTGCATGCGCACGGTGATCGCGCCCTTCGGCAGCAGGTTGGGATTCTCCGAGCCGCGCACGCCCATCTCGCGGATGCGCGGATACTTGTCGGCGAGATCCTGCTGATGTACCTCGTCCTTCGGATTGAGCGGATCGCGGGCGAAGTCGACGGAGAGATAGAAAAACTTGCGCTGCGTGCCCTCGGGCAGCATGTTCTCCACCGTGCCGATCAGCCCCTCGGGTTGCAGGTCGCGCGAGCCCAGGCCATAGCAGCCGGAATACAGGCGCGGCATGTCGGTCGTGCCAAAATAATTGGCATAGCCGGCATACGGCTTGACGCCGTCCGGCCCGGCCATGCCGTTCTCGATGCACTTCAGCATCGTGGCGCGCACTTCGCGCATCAGCGGCAGGTCTTCGGCCAGCGGCTGGTCGGTGCGCTCCAGCACCGCCACACCCTTCTTGCCGCGCAGCACATGGCCCAGCAGGTCGCCGGGGAAGGGTCGGAACATGGTCAGATTGACCACGCCGACTTTGAGCTTGCGCGTTTCGCGCAGATAATCCGCGACCGCCTCGGCCTGAACGATCATGCTGCCCATGCCGACGATGAGGTAGTCGGCATCCTCGACCTTGAAGGTGGCAAGACGCTGGTAGTAGCGGCCGGTCAGCCCGGCGTATTCGTTCATGCAGGCGTCGGCGATGGCCTCGATGTGGTCGAAGAAATAGGGACGCTGGGCGGCCGTGGCCTGCATGTAGGCGTCCTGGTTCTGCACCACGCCCGACACCATCGGCGTGTCGACGTCCCAGATCGCCGGCACGCGGCGCCGCTTCGGGCCGAAGAGCATTTGCTGCGCCGGCGTCGGCGTGTCGATCAGGTCGTCCGGCTTGCCGAGGAACTCCGCAACAAGTTCGCGCTCCGGCATCAGCGCCGACTCGATCAGGTGAGTGGTGAGGAAACCATCCTGGCCGATGATGGCGGGGGTCAGCGACAGTTCGGCAATCTTCCGCGCGATCAGGTTAAGGTCGGCCGCCTCGGTGGCGTTCCTGGCCATCACCTGGATGAAGCCGGTGTCGTCGATGCAATGGTAATCGTCGTGACCGGCATGCACATTGAGCGACGCCTTGGTAATGGCGCGGCAGCCCATGTTGAGCACGTAGGGCAGACGTTTGCCGACCGCGGCGTAGAGCGACTCATGCATGAAGGCAACGCCTTGCCCGGACGAAAAATTGACGGCGCGCAGCCCCGTCATCGACATTCCGGCGGTGACGCCGGCAGCAGCGTGTTCGGATTCGGGCTCGATGAAAATCAGCGGCTTGTCGGAGATATTGAGGTGTCCGGCGGCGACCTCCTCGGCCCAGTATTCGCCCATCTGCGTCGATGGCGTGATCGGGTAGGCGCCAGCGGCATCGGAGGCCTCGCGCTCGACGCGGATGACAGCGGTATTGCCATCCACCGCATCGCGGATACCCGGATACTTTGGTGGCTCACCGTTGTCGCCCGGCCGAATGGCATTCATGAAGCGTTCAATGATTTTGTTCATGGTGAACTCCGAAGGGTCAATGCGTGAGCGGCAAGGGGTCGTTGCGCAGGATCTTCCTGGCGGCGGCCCCCTTGACGGCGGTATTGGGTTTGTCGAACCAGACGATGGCTCCGGTAGGGCAGCGCTCGATGGGCTGGCGGGTGGCCCAGACGTTCAGCGCGTAGTTGATGACAACCAGGTTGCCGTCCAGTTTGATGAGCGCCGGCGGGGCGTCCATGACGCACTTGCCGCAGGCGGTGCAGGCCACTTCGCAGGCGGCCTCGGCGGTGTCGCCGTCGGCCTGGTTCTTGCACGCCACCCAGAGCCGGTGGCTTACCGGTTCGAGGCTGAACAGGCCCTTGGGACAAACCTCGACGCAGTCGTTGCAGGCCGTGCATTTGTCCGCATCGACCAGCGGCAGGCCATGCAGGTCCATGTGAATGGCGTCGAAGGTGCAGACGCTGGCGCAATCGCCGAGACCCAGGCAACCCCAGGCGCATTCCTTGCCTCCGCCGCTGACCACCGCTGCGGCCCGGCAGGTGGCCAGACCGGCGTAGCGGGCACGCAGGAAGGCCACATGATGACCGCCGCCGCAGGCCAGCCGCGCCACCTTCTTCTCCATGGTGCCGGCGGCGACGCCGAGCAGGTCGGCGATGCCCTGCCGTTGCTGCGGCGTGCTGACCGTGCACTGCGCGGGGATGATGGCGCCGCCGACCACCTTTTCGGCAAAGTCGCGACAGCCGGCCTGGCCGCAGGCGCCGCAGTTGGATTTCGGCAGCAGTTCCTCGACCTCGCCGATGCGCGGGTCTTCATAGACATAAAGTTTCTTGTTGGCAAAAGCGAGCAGCAGCGCCAGGACTACCCCCAGCCCCGCCATGAATGCTCCGGCTACCGCCAAATTCGACAACGACTCCACTCCTGCCCGCTCCCTTGTCAGCGAGGTCCCTAAATGCTTTAGACCTAAATTAAAACCATGCAAGCGTTATGGGTTTACTGCCGCACCGGCACAATGCCCCCAACTGCGGCAATCCGCGTTGATTTGGAACAAGGGATAAACTTCCGGTGCCACAACGCCATTTCGCGCCACTTCGAATCCAGCCGTCCGCAACCTTGGGGCGCGAACGGCGGATTCCATCACGGCGTAGCCGGGAGTTGCTCCCGGCGTACACAAAGGAGAGGCGCCGTAACGCCTCACCGGACTAACACACGGGGCGGGATGGTGCCCCTCGCGCTTGTGACGCGTCTACTATAAGACAAATAAGCTGAATGGCGGAACGGATTATTTTATTTCCGCATTCGCCGGCTTCATTTAGCGGCCGGCAACTGACAGTGCGCCAGCACCCACTGCAGAAGTTCTGCCGCCACAGCCTCCCGATCGAGATCGTTGAGCGTCTCGTGGCGGCTGCCGGGCCAGAAGCGCAGCGTGCGGTCCGGCCCGCCCCACCGGTCAAAGATCTCCTGGCTGCCGGCCGGATCGGTCAGCCGGTCGGCATCGCCGTGAAACAGGTATACAGGCACCGAGAGGCCGGATGCGGCCTCTCGATTCGCGGCCATCACCTGCAACAGTTCGGCACCGGTGCGGGCCGGCGGCGCCAGCAGGCTCACCAGCGGGTCGCCGACATAGGCGGCCACCGCTGACGCGTCGCGGCTGATCACTGCCGGGTCGATGCGCGTGCCGCGCAGATGCGGCAGCCAGCGTGACAGCAGGGGCGCCAGCGCCACCAGCAGGCGCGGCACATCGCCACCGATCTTGAGCGCCGCCGACGACAGGATCAGCCCCGCCACCGGTTGCCGTCGCCGCACCAGCCAGCGCAGGGCAAGCGCGCCGCCCATGCTGTGGCCCATGAGGAACACAGGGTGCCCGGCGGCAAGCTCCCGCGTCTTCTCCAGCAGCGCGTCCGCATCGAGCAGATAGTCGTCAAAGCGCTCGACATAGGAGCGCTCGCCCGGCGAGCGCCCGTGACCGCGCAAGTCCACCGACACCACGCCAAGACCGTGTTCGTTGCACCGTGCGGCGAGAAAGGCGTAGCGCCCCGAATGCTCGGCGATGCCATGCACCACGGCCACCACGGCGCGCAGCGTCGGTGGCATCCAGGCCTGCCCTGCAAGGCAGACGCCATCAGCCGTCTGCAACTCGAAATTCAAATGTTCGCTAGTCATGTGTGAGTCAGCCTCGCGTCGGATGTCGTTAGATGCGGAACCAGCCGCCGGACAATTCGATCTCGCACCCGGTCTCCAGTCTCTGCGGAACCGGAAACCGCTCAGGCTGGCTCACAACGGAGAAGCCTCTGATAGGCAGCGAGATCAGCCGCCGAGAAGCAGCAGAAAATCACTTCGTCTATGCTGTCGAGCCCGGACAGCGCCGACCGGACTGCCGCCACGGCGACAGCCGCCGCAAGCTCGACCGGATAGCCGTAAACACCGGTGCTGATGGCGGGAAACGCAATCGAGCGGGCGTCCTTGGCGGCCGCCACCTGCAGCGAATGCCGATAGCACGACGCCAACTGCTCGGGCTCGCCCTGCGTGCCGCCGTGCCAGACCGGACCCACCGTATGCACCACGAACCGCGCCGGCAGGCGATAGCCGGCTGTCAGCTTCGCCTCCCCGACCCGGCAGCCGCCCAGCAGACGGCATTCAGCGAGCAGTTCGGGGCCGGCAGCGCGGTGAATCGCGCCGTCCACGCCACCGCCGCCCAGCAACGAGGAATTCGCCGCATTGACAATGGCATGCACCTGCAGTCGCGTGATGTCGGCCTGCACCGCGCGCAGTATCGCTCCCGGCAAACGCTGAGCCGGCGCTGCGGCAGGGAGCCGGCTCATTCTTCGATCGCTCCCCGGGCGACCTCGAAGCAAGCGTCGATATGCGAGTTCCCCAGATACATCATCGCCGCCATGCTGAGGGCGACTGCGGCGGCCTGTCCGGCGAATGGTATGTATTTCAGCACCTGCTTTGCGGCCATGCGGCCGCCGACCTTCTTCAGGGCAGCCACCACCAGCCGCTTGGTAATGGCGCGACCCACCAGATCGCTGCCAACCTTCTTCAGCATCGCGTAAATCACCACCTTATGCCGGGTATCGAGTTCGTCGATCTGCTCGGGGGTCAGCCCGAACTTCCGGTTGATCGCCGGTATCAGCTGCAGCAGCATGCCGACGTCTCCCGCGATGTCCACCCCCGGAATGGGAACCAGGCTCACGCCACCCGATGTCACGGCGCGCCGCTTGACCATCGTCTTGCACGACGCGCGGATCTTCTCCAGCTCGGTCAGCGACTTCGGCAGCATCTGCAGCCTCCCGTTGACATATCCGTTACGGCCGGCGTTCCGTAAAACGCGGATGCGTGTCATTGAAATCCAGCCAGGGTGCCTTCGAGCCGACAAAGATATGATAAATATTGCTGCAGGCAAAAGGCGTATCCACGGTGCCGAGACGCAAGCGTTTGATCTCCGGCAGGTCGTCCTTGGCGCTGTAGATCGGGCTGCCGCAGTTGGCGCAGAACACCCGGGCCTTGCCCGGCGTGGCGCGGAACTCCTTGAGCAGGTCGGCACCGGCAAGAATCCTGAAGCGGGCGGAGTCGATCGGGCTGACCGCGGCAAAGGCCGAGCCCTGAGCCTTGCGACACTGCGAGCAGTGGCAGAGCGAGATCTCCCCGATCTCGCCGTCATACTCATAGCGGATACCTCCGCAGAGGCAGCTTCCTCGAATCACTTGGTTCCCTTCAGCACGACAGACAATGCGAAGCTGTCCATGCGCGCGCCACGTTAAGGCTGGATAGCGCGGCAAGCAGATGCCGGCACGCCGAGGTCGAATCTAAATTGTTCCGGGCGTGGCGTCAAACCTCCGCTGCGATAGACTTGCAGGCGATTTCCAGACGGAGCACGGAACCATGAAATACATCGACCATGGCGCAGGCGGCGACGCCGGCTGCATGAAGCTTGCCGAAGGCCCCGCGCCGCAGCCCGGCCCCGGCCAGATCCTGATCGAGGTGGTCTGCGCCGGCATCAACCGGCCCGACGTGCTGCAGCGCTGGGGCCGTTACCCGCCGCCGCCGGATGCCTCGCCCGTACTCGGGCTGGAAGTCGCGGGTCGCGTCGCCGCGCTGGGCGCCGGCGTCACGGAATGGAAAGTCGGCGCTGGCGTTACGGCGCTGACCCCCGGCGGCGGCTATGCCGAATACTGCGTGGCGGCGGCCAGCCATGCGCTGCCGATTCCGGCCGGGATGGACTTCGCCACCGCTGCGGCCTTGCCCGAGACCTGGTTCACGGTATGGGCCAACTTGGTCGATCTGGGCCGCCTCAAGCGCGGCGAGCGGCTGCTGGTGCATGGCGGATCGAGCGGCATCGGTCTGGTGGCCATCCAGTTGGCGAAGCATCTCGGCGCGGAATGCATGGTCACCGTTGGCAGCGAAGAGAAGGCAGCCTTCTGCCGCGCAGCCGGCGCCGCGCACGCCATCAACTACCGCACGGCCGACTTCGCCGAGGAAGTGAAGACGCTCACCGCAGGGGCCGGCGTGGACGTGATTCTGGACATGGTCGGAGCGCCCTACCTGCAGCGCAATCTGGCCTCGCTGCGGCGCGACGGGCGGCTGGTGTATATCGCCTTCCTCGAGGGCAGCAGGGGCGAGGCCGATCTGATGCCGATCATGCTGAAGCGGCTGACGGTCACCGGCTCGACCATGCGGCCGCGAACGGTGGCCGAGAAGACCGCGATCCGCGATGCGCTGGCGGCCAATATCTGGCCGTCCCTGGCGCGCGGCGAATTGCTGCCGCACCTGTTCGCCCGCTTTCCGCTGGCGCAGGCGGCGGAAGCGCACCGGCTGATGGAATCCGGCCGCCACGTTGGCAAGATCGTTTTGGAGATTGGAAAGCCATGACTGAACTGACCATCGATGTTGTCTCCGACGTAGTCTGCCCCTGGTGCTTCATCGGCAAGCACCATCTCGATCGCGCGCTGAATCTATGGCGCGCGGAACAGCCGCAGTGCGCCGTGGCCGTGCGCTGGCACCCTTTCTTTCTCAACCCGGATACGCCGGAGTCCGGCGAGCCCTACCGGCCCTTTCTGGAAAAGAAATTCGGCGGCCCGGAGAAGCTGGCCGAGATCTGGGAGCGGGTGAGTGCAGCCGGACGCAGCGCCGGCATCGACTTCGCCTTCGAGAAAATCGAACTGCGTGCCAATACCTTGAACGCGCACCGCCTGATCCATTACGCTCAGAAAGTCGGCGCTGACGGAACGGCGGTCAACAAATTGATCGAAGGCCTGTTCGCCGCCCAGTTCCTCGAAGGGCGGCACCTTGGCGATCGCGCCGTGCTGGCCGCCGTGGCCGGCGAATGCGGCATGGACCGCGACGCCGTGCAGGGTTATCTGGATTCCATGACGGACGCCGATGAGGTGCGCGCCGCGGCCGGGGAGATGCAGCGCATGGGCATCGGCGGCGTACCCTTCTTCATTTTCAACAAGCGCCTGGCCGCGTCCGGCGCGCAGCCGCCGGACGCGTTGCTGCAAGCCATGCGCGAGGCAGCGCAGCCTCAGGCTACTTGATCAGACCTTCTTCTTTCATCGCCTGCTGCACGGCAGGGCGCGCCTTGACCCGCGCGACGTAGGCGGCGAGCAGCGGGCGCGCCGTGATGTCGACGCCCACCAGTCCGCCCCAGCCGAGGACGGTGAACAGGTAGCCGTCGGCTACCGAAAACTCGCCCATCAGGTAATCGCGTCCGGCCAGCTTTTGCTCGATGACGTCCAGCCGGCGGCCGATCAGTCCGCGGGTGAAGGTCTTCCAGTCTTCGGGCGCAGCGGGGTTGAACAAGGGGCTGAAGGACTTGTGCAATTCGGTGGAAATGAAGTTGAGCACTTCCTGCAGGCGCACTCGCTCGAAACTGCCGGCGGGCGGCGCAAGTTTCTTGGCCGGCGCTAGGTCGGCGATGAACTGCACGATGGCCGGGCCTTCGGTCAGTGTCTGGCCATCGTCCAGCAGCAGCACCGGAACATAGCCGGCGGGATTGATGGCGAAAAAATCGGCGCCGGTTTCGGTCTTCTTGGTCTTCAGGTCGACGCGCTCGATGGTGTAGGCAAGGCCGGCTTCAGCCAGTGCGATATGCGGCGACAGCGAGCAGGCTCCGGGGCTGTAATAGAGTTTCATGGATTCTCCTGTGGGTTGGGGGACTGCTATTTACGACTCGCGCCGGCCCTGCCCGGCCGCCTTTTGCTCTACGGCAAATACGGCGGCCTCGACGCGCGAGGTGAGATTGAGTTTGGCCAGGATGTGCTTGACGTGGAGTTTGACCGTGTCGTGGCTGATGTCGAGCACACGGGCGATCGCCTTGTTCGACAGACCGTGCGACAGTTGCTGAAGAATCTCGCGCTCACGGGCAGTCAGCAGTTTGAGCGTATCCGCCTTGGTCGCCGCGGCATTGCCGCCTTGCAGGAGGTTGACCAGCTTGAGCGTCATCGCCGGGGCCACCACGGTTTCGCCGCGCACCGCGCGCTGCACGGCGTCGACCACGTCTTCCGGTTCCATGTCCTTCAGCAGGTAGCCCTTGGCGCCGGCCTGCAGGGCCGCGGCGAGGTCTTCCTCGGCATCGCTGACGGTCAGGATCAGGACCGGGCCGTTCCAGCCTTCCACCCGCAACTGGCGCAGCAGGCTGAGGCCGCCGCTGTGCGGCATGTTGAGGTCGGTGATGATGACATCGGGTCGCACCTCGCCGAGAATGTGGCAGGCATCTTCGGCGTTGCCGGCGATACCGGCCACGGTGATCTCGCCGCGCTGCTCCAGCAGTTCGGCGAGGCCCTTGCGAAACAGCGTGTGATCGTCGACCAGCATGACGCGAATCGCTTCGGCATTCATCCCGAGACGCCCCCTCCAGGCGGAAAGCTGAGCCTGACGCGAAAACCTCCCTGCGGCAGATTGACGACTTCAAGACGACCACCGATTTTCTGCGCCCGCTCGCGCATGATCGAAACGCCGAAGTGATCGCGCAAGCCGGGATGTTCGTCGAAACCGCCGACGCGATTGGCAATGGCGAAAAAGCCCTGCCCTCCCTTGCCGTTGTCTTCGACCGTGGCGTTGTAATAGTCGCCGGCGGACTCCAGCGTCAGGCTCGCCTCGGTGGCGCCGGAATGGCGGGCGACATTGGCCAGCGCTTCCTGCAGGATATGAAACACCTGGCTCTCCTGTTCCGGTGCGAGGCGCAGATCGGTGACCCGGTTTTCATAATGCAGCGCGATGCCGGTGCGTTCCTGAAAACCGCAGGCCAGGCCTTGCAAGGCATGCTGCAGGCCCATCGGGTCCATGCGGCTGCGAAACTGCACCAGCAACTCCCGCAGGTGGCCGTAGGCATCGTCCAGTGCCTGACCGACATCACCGGCATACTTTGCGGTGTTCTCCAGCGACTGGTCGGCAATGGCGTCGTTGAGCATGGCCATGCGCATTTTCATGTAGGCCAGCGTCTGCGCCAGCGAATCGTGAATTTCGGCCGCCATCATCTGGCGTTCGCTGGTCAGCACGATGCGCAGGTTTTCGCGTTTGAGCCGCGCGTTCTCCAGGGCCATGCCGAGGTGCTCGCCGATCGAGCGGAACAGCAGCGCCACTTCTTCGGGCAACTCGAAGGCTTCAGGCAGGAACAGGTTGTAGGTGCCCAGCAGTCGCCCGGCATTCTGCAAAGGCACTACCACCATGGCCTGGCAGCCGGTCTTGAAAAACTCGTCGCCGGTGCGCTCGGCACAGCCCTTCAGGTCGATCTCGAACAAGGGGCGGTTCTGGCGGATGGCAATCCCGCACTGGCCGCAATCGCGCGAGACCAGGCGCTCGTTTTCGACCAGCGCCGGTGGCAGACCGCGCGATGCCACCATGCGTAAATGCTGGCCGTCGCTGGTCAGCACCCGCACCACGCCGGCGTCGGCCTTGGCCAGGCGGATCATGGTGCCCAAAAACCGGCCCAGCAGTTCGTCGAGGTCGTCCTCGTCGGCGAGCGTGCTCGAAATCTCCGCCAGGACATGCAACGCTTCCAGCGTGTGGCTGCCGGATGGATCGAGATCCAGTTCGGCGGCCGCAGGGGTGGGCTCAATCTCGTTCATCTTGTTCATTCGGGAGCAGGCCAGGCGCCGGAGTTGATCTTGTCCGCCCACATCAGGGCGGCAATGCTCTTGCCATCGGTGATCTCGCCATCGCGCACCGCCAGAATGGCGTCGGCCACATTCATTTCAATGACCTCGATAAACTCGCCGTGATCGCGTTGATGGCCGACGTAAATCAAACCGTGAGCCCAAAATATTTCAATGCGTTCGTCGGAATAACCGATGCACGGATGCATGGTCGCCAGATGCCGCCAGAACTTGGCCTGGTGGCCGGTCTCCTCGCGCAGTTCGCGCTTGGCGGTATCCAGCGGATGTTCACCGGGATCGATCTTGCCGGCGGGAAGTTCAACAAATATGCGCTGCAGCGGATAACGGAACTGGCGCTCGAACAGCAGCTTGCCGTTGTCCAGCGCCGCCAGCACCACCACAGCCCCCGGGTGGGTGATCCACTCGCGGACGGTTTCATGACCATTCGGCAGGCGCACGGTATCGCGTCGCACATGCAGCAGCTTGCCGTCAAAAACCGGTTCGCTGGCCACGGTGTGTTCAATCAGGTCGGAATCGTCCATATTGCGATCATGGTAATAGTTGATACTTGAACTTTCATCGTACGATGTTATCTTATATTAGCTTTCATCGATAAAGGAGACTTGCATGTCCGGACTCATTCCAGGTTTGACTGCCGACGGTCTGGTGACCGTCAACCGCGTGCTGCTACGCCAAGGATATACCATCGACGACCTGGAGGAACGGGTTGCCATGCTCTGCGAAAACGTCAAGACCTACCATTCGGAAACCGGCTTCCTGGGTGGCCTGGTGGTGCTCAACAGCGGCATGGTGTCCAACGAAGGCAGCACGGTCGGCCAGGCCGTGGCGAGTCCGCTGCAGGATCGCGAGGCGCTGATCATAACCTTCTGGGAATCGTTCGAGCAGCACGAGGCTTCACACCGCAGCGAAACATTCCAGCCACTGTTCCGGCAGGTGCTCGAACTCTGCGAGAACGGGAATGAGGAGATCGCCTATCGCATGCTGTGGTCGGGCAAGGCCTACGCCCCCGAGGAAGCCGCCGAGGCGAAGGCAGCCAAGAAGCGCTACGCCCAGACAGCCTAGCGGTCGGCGGTTCCGGTTGCGGCCTGGTGTCGGCCGCCGGGAAATATTGCGTGGCCAAAACTGCCCGCCCGCCGGCGGGCGCGCAGCTTACAGCGAGCGCATCAGCGTCGTGGTGCAGACCATCATCACGGCATCGGGAAACAGGCCGAAGGCAGCGACAGCAAGAGCATTGAGTGACAACAGGACGCGCAAATCGATGCCGGCAGTGATCGGTGCGGAATCGACCGGGGTGTCGAAGTACATCAGCTTGACCACGCGCAGGTAGTAGAAGGCACCGACCAGCGAGAACATCACGGCAATCACGGCCACCGCGGTGTAACCCGCCTTGATGGCAGCCAGCAGCACGGCAAACTTGGCGAAGAAGCCAATGAAGAACGGGATGCCGGCCATGGAGAACATGATGATCAGCATCATCGCGGCGAACCACGGGCTGCGTTTGTTGAGTCCCTTGAAGTCTTCCAGATTCTCGGCTTCGTAACCGGCTCGCGACAGCAGCAGCACCATGCCGAAGGCACCCAGCGACATCAGTACGTAGGCGACGGTGTAATACAGCGCCGAACTGTAGGCATTGACCGCAGTGAAGGCGTCGACCTGGCCGCCGACGACGCCCGACATCAAGCCGAGAACCATGTAGCCCATGTGCGAAATCGCGGAATATGCCAGCATGCGCTTGATGTTGGTCTGCGCGATGGCCGCCAGATTGCCGAGACCGATGGAAAGCACGGCCATGATCAGCAGCATCTTCTGCCAGTCGACTGCCAGCCCGAACAGCGCATAAACCAGCAGACGCAGAGCCATGGCGAAGGCGGCGAGTTTCGGTGCGGAACCGATGAACATCGTCACGGCCGTTGGTGCGCCGTGATAGACATCGGGAATCCACATGTGGAACGGCACCAGGCCCAGTTTGAAGGCGACCCCGGCGACGAGAAAGACCAGACCGAACACCAGCACCGGCTTTTCCGCCTGACCGTGATACAGCGCCTGCGCGATACCGCCGATTTCGAGACTGCCGGTGGCGCCGTAGATCATCGACATGCCGTAGAGCAGCAGGCCCGAGGCCAGTGCGCCGAGCACGAAATACTTCATCGCCGCCTCGGTGCCGCGCGTCGAGTCGCGATCGATGGCGACCAAGCCGTAAAGTGAGAGCGACATCAGTTCAAGACCGAGATACATGGTCAGGAAGTTTGCCGCCGAAATCATCACCATCATGCCCAGCGTGGCGTAGAGCACCAGAAGGTAGAACTCGCCCTTGTCCAGGCCGCGGTCGGCCATGTACTGCCGGCTGTAGACCAGCATCATGATCACCGCGAGGTACGTCATGAGCTTGAGGAAGTCCGACAGGAGGTCGTCCACGAACATGTTGCTGAAGGTCAGGGTGGTCTGACCGTCGGAGGTGACCAGCGTGATTGCCGCACAGCCGATCAGGGTGATCACGGTCAGCAGGGCCGCCATCCAGCGGTGAGTGGCGCCAAGGATCAGGTCGACAAACAGCACCACGAAGGACATCAGCAGGAGAAATATCTCCGGCGCCGCCGGGTACAGGTCGGGCATCACGAAATTATTCAGCATCGCTTCTCTCGTGTCTCACGTGTCGTGTGCCGCTCATTTGTGTGCATTAGAGTTTGCTCACCGCAACGTGCTTGAGCAGGTTATCCACCGAGGCATGCATCACTTCGGTGAACGGGAAGGGGTAGAGGCCCATGGCCAGAACGCAGACTGCAAGCACGCCGAGCACCAGAAACTCGCGACTGCCGATGTCTTTCAATTCGGCGACATGAGCGTTGCCGACAGCGCCGAACACCACGCGCTTGACCATCCACAGAGTGTAGGCGGCGCCGAGAATCAACGTAATGGCAGCAGCGAAGCCCACCCAGAAATTGAACTTGATGGCGCCGAGGATGACCATGAACTCGCCGACGAAACCGGACGTTGCCGGCAATCCGGAGTTGGCCATGGCAAAGAAGACGAACAACGCGGCGAACTTGGGCATGGTATTCACCACGCCGCCGTAATCCGCGATCTGCCGCGAATGCATGCGGTCGTACATGACGCCGACGCAAAGGAACATCGCTCCGGCGACGAAACCGTGGGAGATCATCTGCACCAGCGCGCCTTCGACGCCGATCTGGTTGAAGAGGAAGAAGCCGAGGGTGACGAAACCCATGTGCGAGATCGACGAGTAGGCGATCAGCTTCTTCATGTCGGTCTGCACCAGCGCCACGAAGCCGATGTAAATCACCGCGATCAGCGACAGGGCGATCATCAGCGGTGCCAGCTGGTGGCTGGCATCGGGCACGATCGGCAGCGAAAACCGCACGAAACCGTAGGCGCCGAGTTTCAGGGCGATGGACGCCAGCACCACAGAGCCGCCAGTGGGCGCCTCGACGTGGGCGTCCGGCAACCAGGTATGCACCGGCCACATCGGCACCTTGACCGCGAACGAGACAAGGAAGGCGATGAAGATCAGGATCTGCGGCGCCATGCCGAGCCGCAGTTGGTGCCAGTCAAGAATGTTGAAGCTGCCGCCGGACTCGAGGAACAGCCAGATCAGGGCAACCAGCATCAACAGCGAGCCGAGCAGCGTGTAGAGGAAGAACTTGAAGGCCGCATAGACCCGATTCGGTCCGCCCCAGGCACCGATGATGATATACATCGGAATCAGCGATGCCTCGAAAAAGACATAGAACAACAAGCCGTCAAGCGAGCAGAAAATCCCGTTCATGAGGCCCGACATGACCAGGAAGGCGCCCATGTACTGGGCCTGCTTGTCTTCGATCACCTCCCAGCCGGCCAGCACCACCAGCACGGTGATCAAGCTGTTGAGCAGGATAAAGGGCATCGAAATGCCGTCAATCCCGAGCAGGTACTGGGCATTGAAACGGGTGATCCAGGGCGCCTGCTCGACGAACTGCATGCCGCTTAGCGTCGCATCGAAGCCGGTGTAGAGCGGGATGGTGATCAGAAAGCCGGCGACGGCAACCGCCAGCGACAGCCAGCGCACCAGCGTGCGGCGCTCGGAGCCGACCCAGAACACCGGCACGGCACCGAGGATGGGGACCCAGATTGCGAGACTCAGGAGTTGCGAATTCATCGGATTAATATTCCATCAGACCGGTGTGCATTGGCGGCTAGGCCCTGTTGAACCAAAGCGTGAGTAGCGCAAAGACGCCGAAGATCATGCTGAAGGCGTACTGGTAGATGCGGCCGGTCTGGAACAGGCGGACCAGCCCGGAGATCCAGCCCACGGCACCGGCCGAACCATTCACCATCACGCCGTCGATCAGCACCTGGTCGCCGCCCTTCCACAGGCCGCGGCCAAGCAGGCGCGCGCCACCGGCAAAGAACCAGTCGTTGAACCTGTCGAAGCCGTATTTCTCTTCGAGGATGATCGCCAGCACACCCGACTTCTGCTTGATCACCGCCGGCAGGTCGGGGCGCACGATGTACAGGAACCAGGCCGTAGCCGCGCCGGAAACCGCGAGCCAGAACGGCAGCGTGGTGATGCTGTGCAGCATCATGCCGAACACGCCATGGAACTCCTCGGCCATCGTCTCCACGCCCTTGTGAACCTCGGCAATGTAAATCGCATCGCCGAACCACTTGCCGTAGAGAATCGTGCCGATCAGCCAGCCCGAGGCAATCGCGGGTATCGACAGCAGGATCAACGGCACCGTTACCACCTTCGGCGATTCGTGCGGTTCGGCGGGGCCGTGATGGCCATGGTCGCCGTGATGGGCGTCATGCGCAGCTTCGCGGAAACGTTCCTTGCCGTGGAAAGTGAAGAAGATCAGGCGGAATGAATACAAGCCGCCAACAAAGACCCCGGCCAGGGCACAGAAATAGGCGAAGCCAGCCCCCGGCACCTGGGCCAGATGCACGGCCTCGATGATCGAATCCTTGGAGAAGAAGCCGGCGAAGGGCGGCAGGCCGGCGTTGGCAAGGGCGGCAATCAGCATGGTCGCGTAGGTGATCGGCATGTACTTCCTCAGGCCGCCCATGCGTCGCATATCCTGTTCGTGATGCATGGCGATGATCACCGAGCCGGCACCCAAGAACAGCACCGCCTTGAAGAAGGCGTGCGTCATCAGGTGAAAGATCGCCACCGAATAGGCCGAAGCTCCCAGCGCCATGGTCATGTAGCCGAGTTGCGACAATGTCGAGTAGGCGACGACGCGCTTGATGTCGGTCTGCACGATGGCAATCAGTGCCATGAACAAGCACGTGATGGCGCCGATGACGATGACGAAGGACAAGGCCGTGTCGGACAGTTCGAACAGCGGCGACATGCGCGAAACCATGAAGATGCCGGCCGTCACCATGGTTGCGGCATGGATCAGGGCGGAGATCGGGGTCGGGCCTTCCATCGAGTCGGGCAGCCAGACATGCAGCGGGAACTGCGCCGACTTGCCCATGGCGCCGATGAACAGGCAGATGCAGATGGCGGTGATCAGCGGCCAGCCGGTCACGACTTCGGTGAGCGTCGCCAGTTCGTTTCGTTTGGCGAATACCTCGGCGTAATCCAGGCTGCCGGCGTAGGCCGCGATCAGGCCGATGCCAAGCAGGAAGCCGAAGTCGCCGACACGGTTGACCAGGAAGGCCTTGAGGTTGGCGTAGATCGCCGTCGGCCGTGTGTACCAGAAACCGATCAGCAGATACGAGACCAGGCCCACCGCTTCCCAGCCGAAGAACAGCTGGACGAAGTTGTTCGACATCACCAGCATCAGCATGGAGAAGGTAAATAGCGAGATGTAGCTGAAGAAGCGCTGATAGCCGGGGTCTTCCGCCATGTAGCCGATGGTGTACACATGCACCATGAGCGAGACGAAGTTGACCACCAGCATCATGGTGACGGTCAGCGGATCGATCAGGAAGCCGACCTGCAGCTTGAGCCCGCCGGATTCCATCCACGTATAGACAGTACCGTTGAACAAGTTACCGGCCTGCACGTCCTGGTAGATCAGCACCGAAAGTGCGAAGGAAATTGCGACGCCGAGAATGGTGACGATGTGCGAGCCGGTACGGCCGAGGAGTTTGCCGAAGAAGCCGGCCAGGATGGCACCGGCCAAGGGAGCCAGGGGAACCAGTAAGTAGAGTGTCTTCATGCCCATGTACCCACTAGCCCTTCAGACTGTCGAGTTCTTCGACGTCGATCGAGGACAGATTGCGGAACAGCACCACCAGAATGGCGAGACCGATACCCGATTCGGCGGCAGCAACGACGAGAATGAAAAAGACGAAGAGCTGGCCCGAGAGGTCATTGAGATAGTGCGAAAAGGCAACGAAATTGAGATTCACCGCCAGCAGCATCAGTTCGATGGCCATCAGCAGCACAATCAGGTTCTTCCGGTTGAGGAAGATGCCGACCATGCCGATGGCGAAGAGGATGGCGGCCAGGATCAGGTAGTGTGAAAGCGAAATCATGCCTATTCCCCTTCCTTTGCCGCGGCAGCGGGAAGCTCGACTTCCGGCGCCATCTTGACCAGGCGCATACGGTCCTTGGCCTTGACGGCAATCTGGTCAGATGAATGCATGGCCTTGTTGTCCTTGCGCCGGCGCAGGGTCAGCATGACGGCGGCGATGATGGCCACCAGCAGAATGACGGAAGCGATTTCGAACGGATAAGCGTAGTCGGTGTAAAGCAGGCGCGCCAGTTCCTTGGTGTTGCTGTAGTTCGCCGGCAGATTCTGTGGCGGCAGATTGGCCAGACCGAAGTAGCGGCCGGAGAGCACCACGGCCATCTCGCCCACCATCAACAAGCCGACCAGGCCGCCCAGCGGCAGGTTGTTCCAGAAGCCCTGACGGAGCCGCTCGATATTGATGTCGAGCATCATCACCACGAAAAGGAAGAGCACCATCACGGCACCGACATAGACCATGATCAGGGCGAGGGCGAGAAACTCGGCTTGCAGCAACATCCACAGCGCTGCGACATTGAAAAAAGCCAGCACCAGGAACAGCGCGGCATGCACCGGATTACGCGCCGTGATCACGCGCAGTGCGGCGACAACCGCCACTGCGGAGAAGAGATAAAAGAGAATGGTCTTGAATTCCATGGCTGGGTCAGCGGTAAGGGGCATCCTGCGCACGATCGGCGGCGATCTGCGCTTCGTTGCGGTCGCCCACGGCCAGCAACATCTGTTTGGTGTAGTAAAGATCGCCGCGCGTTTCGCCGTGATACTCGAAGATGCGCGTCTGCACAATCGCGTCGACCGGACAGGCTTCTTCGCAGAAGCCGCAAAAAATGCACTTGGTCAGGTCGATGTCGTAGCGTGTGGTACGGCGACTGCCATCCTCGCGTTCGGCCGATTCGATGGTGATCGCCAGCGCCGGGCAAACTGCCTCGCACAGCTTGCAGGCAATGCAGCGCTCCTCGCCATTCGGATAGCGGCGCAGGGCATGCAGGCCGCGGAAGCGATTGCTCTGCGGCGTCTTCTCTTCCGGATACTGGATGGTGATCTTGCGCGCAAACATATAGCGCCCGGTCACCGCCATGCCCTTGAACAGTTCCTTGAGGAACAGGCTACCAATGAAATCTCGTGCACCCATGGTGATCTCTCTCGGCCCTATTTCCAGATATTCAGCGGCGACATCATCCAGACGCCAACCACCAGAATCCAGACCAGCGTCAGCGGTACAAACACCTTCCAGCCCAGACGCATGATCTGGTCATAGCGGTAGCGCGGGAAGGTGGCTCGAATCCAGAGGAAGAAGAACAGGATCGCCGCCATTTTCGCGGCCATCCAGTGAAACCCATCAGGCAGGAAGCCGACCGGAGATAACCAGCCGCCGAGGAAGAATACCGAGACCATCGCCGAGATCAGGATCATGTTGGCGTACTCGGCGAGGAAGAACATCGCGAAGGACATGCCCGAGTATTCGACCATGTGGCCGGCGACGATTTCCGACTCGCCTTCGACCACGTCAAACGGTGCGCGGTTGGTTTCTGCCACGCCGGAAATCAGGTAGACAGCGAACATCGGCAACAACGGCAGCCAGTTCCAGGACAGGAAACCGACGCCCATGCCGGCAAACAGGCCTTTGTCCTGGGCGCTGACGATTTCGGTCAGATTCAAACTGCTCGACACCATCAGCACGGTGATCAGCCCCAGGCCCATCGAGACCTCGTAGGAAATCATCTGCGCCGACGCTCGCATGGCGCCGAAGAACGGGTATTTGGAATTCGACGCCCAGCCGGCGACGATGAAGCCGTAGACGCCGACCGAACTGATGGCCAGCAGATACAGCACCCCCGCATCGACATTGGCCAGCACCCAGCCCGGGGCAAAGGGAATCACGGCCCAGGCCGCCAGCGCCGGCGCGATGGCCATGACGGGGCCGAGCACAAAAAGTTTCTTGTCGGCCGCAGTCGGGAAGATTACTTCCTTGAGGAACAGTTTCAGACCGTCGGCGATCGGCTGCAACAGGCCCCACGGACCGACCCTGTTGGGGCCGATGCGAACCTGCATCCAGCCGATGACCTTGCGCTCCCAGAAGGTCAGGTACGCGATCGATAACAACAAGGGAACCAGGAGCAGAACGATCTTGAGCAGGGTCCAGATCAGTGGCCAGACCGGCTTGACGGTAGGCCACAGGGAGCCGAGCAAACCTTCGACGAAGGGCAGAACGGTGGCTTCCATCATGCCTTCTCCACGTTCAGGACGGAGGACATCGGACCCAGCGCGACGGTGTCGGCGTGAGCGGCCGCAACGCGCACTGTGCCATCGGGCAGACCGGCATCGAGTTGTGTCGAAAGTGTCACGGTCGCCGTGCCACCAGCGCCGACTCTTACCCGGTCACCGGTCGCAACTCCGAGTTTCTTAAGCGTCGCCGCATTCATGCGCGCGGTCGGCGTTGCTGAATCGCGCGCCTGCTGCAAGGCTGGAGCGCGCCGCACCAGGGAATCGGCAAAGTGGATAGGCACGTCGGCTACCCGTTCGAAACCATTCACGGTTGCGCTCAGGTTCAACGTAAAGGCATCGACGCCATTGTCTAGGCCGGAGACAAAATCAGACTGGCCGCCCAGCGCTTCAGCACGGACATCTTCGCTGCTGTTGAATTCAAACCCGGCGACGTCAAGCAGGTTGCCCAGCACGCGCAATACTTTCCACGCCGGACGGGTCTCGCCCAGGGGCTTGGCGGCCGCGTAGAAACTCTGCACGCGGCCTTCCGTATTGACGAAAGTGCCCGAGGTTTCGGAGAACGGCGACACTGGCAAGAGGACAGCCGCGTAGTCGAGCATCGCCTGCGACTTGAAGGGGCTCAGGACCACGACGGCGGCGGCCTTGGTCAAGCTCGCCAGTGCCTGGGCGCCATCTGCGCAGTCAAGTTCCGGCTCGGCGCCAACCACCACATAGGCTTGGCGCGGCTCCTTGAGCATCGCTGCAGCATTTAAGCCACCGGCTCCGGGTACGGCCTTGGCCACATAACCGCCGACACTGTTGGCCGCCTCACCGAGGAAACCGAAGCTGCCACCGAGCACGGACGCGAGTCGGTGACCCAAGGCCTGCAGTGTCGCCGCCTGCGGATGCTGTTGGGCAAAGTTGCCGAGCAGGATGCCGCTGTTGCTTCCGGACACGAGACTCTGCGCGATGGCTTGCGCTTCCGTCGATACCGTGATGCCGGCGAGTGCGGCGTCAACCGCTGCGCCCTTGAGCTGGCAAACCGCCTTGACGATCTGCGCCAGCACGGCGGGCAGCTGCGATGGCGCGGCAATGGCACGCGCCGCCAGTTTGATCAGGAGATCGTCGTCGGCACTGTGCAGGACGCTGATTTGCGCTCCGCCCTTGGCAGACTGGCGCAAGCGCTGGGCAATCAGCGGATGATCCTTGCGCAGGAAGGAGCCGACCACCAGCACGCGATCGAGTCGACCGATGTCGGCGATCTTAATGCCCAGCCAGGGCGTGCCGCGGCGGTGCCCGTCAGCCGAAAAGTCACTCTGGCGCAGGCGGAAGTCGATGTTCTCGCTACCCAGGCCGCGCAGGAGCTTTTGCGCCAGATACATTTCTTCCAGCGTCGCATGCGGGCTCAGCAGGCCGCCGATTGCCGCGCCGCCGTGGGTCTTGGCGACATCCCGCAGGGCATGCGAGGCGTAGTCGAGGGCGACGTTCCAGTCGACCTCTTTCCATTCCCCGCCCTGCTTCACCATCGGCTTGGTCAGACGCCCGTTGTCACCTTGCGAATTCAGGCCCTGATAGGAGAAACGTTCCTTATCCGTCAGCCAGCATTCGTTGATGTCTTCGTTTTCCAGCGGCAGCACGCGCATCACGCGGTCGTGCTTGGTCTGCATGATCAGGTTGCTGCCCAGGCCGTCATGCGGACTCACCGACTTGCGCCGGGAAAGTTCCCAGGTTCGCGCCGAGAAGCGGAAAGGTTTGGAGGTCAGCGCACCGACCGGGCACAAATCGATGATGTTGCCGGAGAGTTCGGTATCCACCGTCTTGCCGATGAAAGGCATGACCTCCGCGTGTTCGCCGCGGAAGGACTGACCGAGTTCCATGAAGCCGGCAATTTCCGCCGTAAAACGGATACAGCGCGTGCAATTGATGCACCGGGTCATGTCGGTCGACACCAGCGGCCCGAGGTCCTTGTCGGGAACGACGCGCTTTTCCTCTTGGTACTGCGAGGCGGACTCGCCGTAGCCGACCGCGAGATCCTGCAACTGGCACTCGCCGCCCTGATCGCAGATCGGGCAATCCAGCGGGTGGTTGATCAGCAGGAACTCCATCACGCCCTTCTGCGCCTTGACGGCCAGTTCGGAATGCGTAAATACCTTCATGCCGTTGGTCACCGGCGTGGCGCAGGCCGGCATCGGCTTCGGCGCCTTTTCCACCTGGACCAGGCACATCCGGCAATTGGCCGCGATGGACAGTTTCTTGTGATAGCAGAAGTGCGGGATGTAGGTGCCCATTTGGTGGGCCGCCTCGATGATGGTGCTTCCGTCTGCGACCTGCAGCGTCTTGCCGTCGATCTCGATCTCGAGCATTACGCGACCCTCGCTACTGAAGAAGCGCGGAAGAAACCGCTGCCTGCACGCTGAACCTCAGGATCCACGAGACACTTCTTGTGCTCGATGTGATATTCGAATTCACTCTTGAAATGCTTGATGAAACTGCGCACCGGGAAAGCGGCGGCATCGGCCAGCGCGCAGATGGTCTTGCCCATCATGTTATCGGTGACGCGGTTGAGCAGATCGAGATCCTCGGGACGGCCCTGGCCATGCTCGATGCGATGCACGACGCGATACAGCCAGCCGCTGCCTTCGCGGCAGGGCGTGCATTGGCCGCAGGACTCCTCGAAATAGAAGTAGGACAGGCGCTCCAGCGCCTTGACCATGCACACTGTTTCGTCCATCACGATGACCGCACCGGAGCCGAGCATCGACCCGGCCTTGGCAATGGAGTCGTAATCCATGGTGCATTCCATCATCACGTCTGCGGGCAGCACCGGGGCCGACGATCCGCCCGGGATCACTGCCTTGAGCTTGCGCCCGCCACGCATGCCGCCGGCCATTTCCAGCAGCTTGGCGAAGGGCGTGCCCATCGGCACTTCGTAGTTGCCCGGACGATTGACATGGCCGGACACCGAGAACAGCTTGGTGCCTCCGTTGTTAGGCTTGCCCAGATTGAGATAGGCCTCGCCGCCCATGCCAAGAATGAAGGGAATCGCGGCAAAGGTTTCGGTATTGTTGATGGTGGTCGGCTTGCCGTAGAGGCCGAAGTTCGCCGGGAAGGGCGGCTTGTAGCGCGGCTGCCCTTTCTTGCCCTCGATCGATTCGAGCAGACCGGTCTCCTCGCCGCAAATGTAGGCGCCCCAGCCGTGATGCGCGAAGAGATCAAAGCTGAAGTCCGAACCAAGGATCCGTTCGCCCAGATAGCCGGCGGCACGGGCTTGATCTAGCGCCTCTTCGAAGCGTTGATAGATGTCGAAGATTTCGCCGTGAATATAGTTGTAACCGCGCTTCGCACCCACCGCATAGCCGGCGATGATCATGCCCTCGATGGTCGAGTGCGGGTCATAGCGCAGGAGGTCACGATCCTTGAACGTGCCGGGCTCGCCCTCGTCGGTGTTGCAGACGACGTACTTCTCCGGCGCAGCCTTGGGCATGAAACTCCACTTGAGGCCGGTGGGGAAGCCGGCACCGCCGCGACCACGCAGCGAGGACTTCTTGACCTCGGCAATCAACTCGTCCTGAGTCATTTTGCTGGACAGGATCCGCTTCAGCTGGGCGTAACCGCCGCGCGCCTCGTAGTCCTTGAGACTCCAGCCGGCGTCACCTTTCGACCAACCGGTGGTGAGCAGGGGGCTGATGGTGTCGATCAGAGCCATGTCAGTTGCACTCCGCCAACAGCTTGTCGATCGCTTCAGGCAACATGAAACTGCACATGCGCTTGTTGTTCACCAGCATCACCGGTGCATCGCCGCAGGCACCCATGCACTCGCCTTCCTTCAATGTGAACTTGCCGTCCGGGGTGGTCTCGTTGAAATCGATGCCGAGCTTTTCCTTGACGTAATCCGCTGCATGCACGCCTCCCGACAAGGCGCAGGGCAGGTTGGTGCACACCGTCAATTTGTACTTGCCGACCGGTTGCAGATCGTACATGTTGTAGAAAGTCGCGACTTCGTAGGCGGCAATCGGCGGCATGCCGAGATAACTGGCGACGGCAGCGATGGTTTCCTTGGACAGCCAGCCCTTTTCGTCCTGCGCGATTACGAGTGCCGCCATCACCGCAGACTGTTTCTGATCTGCCGGATATTTGGCCACTTCCCGGTCAATTTTTCTCAGCGCCTCAGGGCTCAATTCCGGACTCAACATGTCATTTTGCTTATTCATGCTCGGTCTATCGGTCAACGTCGCCAAGCACCAGGTCGATGGTGCCGATAACGGCGGTCGCGTCGGCCAGCATATGGCCTCTGACCAGTTCATCGACACCCGCCAGATGCGGAATCCCTGCGGTGTGCAGCCTGATCCGGTACGGCTTGTTGGCACCGTCCGACACCGCCCAGACAGCCATCTCACCCTTGGGATGCTCAATCGCGGCATAGGCTTCGCCGGCCGGTACGTGCATGCCTTCGGAAAACAGCTTGAAATGGTGAATCAGTTCTTCCATGCTGCCCTTCATCTTCTCCCGCGACGGCGGCGCCACCTTGTGATCGTCGGTGATGACCGGGCCGGGATTCTTGCGCAGCCACTCAATGCACTGCTTGATGATGCGGTTGGCCTGGAGCATTTCTTCCATGCGCACCAGATAGCGGTCATAGCAGTCGCCATTCACGCCTACCGGAATATCGAAGTCCATGCGGTCATAGACTTCATAAGGCTGCTTCTTGCGCAAGTCCCATTCGATGCCTGAACCACGCAGCATCGGTCCGCTGAAGCCCTTCTGCAAGGCGCGCTCGGGGCTGATAACACCGATGCCGACGGTACGCTGCTTCCAGATTCGGTTGTCTGTCAGCAGAGTATGGTATTCACTCTGATACACAGGAAAGCGGTTGGTGAAGTCTTCAAGGAAATCCAGCAGCGAACCGCTGCGCGCCTCGTTCAGTTCTTTCACCGTCTGCGCGTTCTTGAACTTGTTTTCCTTGTACTTCGGCATCTGGTCCGGCAGGTCGCGATAGACGCCACCCGGCCGATAGTAGGCCCCATGCATACGTATGCCGGTCAGCGCCTCGAGCACGTCGAAGATGTCCTCACGCTCACGGAAGGTGTAGAGCACCATGGTCATGGCGCCGATATCAAGCGCGTGGGTACCGATACTAAGAAGATGGTTCAAGATGCGCGTCATCTCGTCGATCATGACCCGTATGTACTGGGCCCGGATCGGCACCGCCACACCCAGCAAACGCTCTACCGCCAGGCAGTAGGCGTGCTCGCTGGGTATCATGGAGGTGTAATCAAGGCGATCGAGAAAGGGCAGCGTCTGCAGCCAGGTGCGCGATTCGGCCAGTTTCTCGGTGCCACGATGCAGCAGGCCGATGTGCGGATCGGCGCGCACGATAACCTCGCCATCCAGTTCCAGCACCAGGCGCAAGACGCCGTGGGCGGCCGGATGCTGGGGGCCGAAGTTGATGGTGTAATTCTTGATGTCAGCCACGGCCATCACCTTTTCCGTATCCTTCTTCGCGGACGATGCGCGGCGTGACTTCACGCGGCTCGATGGTCACCGGCTGATAGATCACGCGTTTCTGCTCGGGGTCATAGCGCATCTCGACATAGCCGGACAGCGGGAAGTCCTTGCGGAAGGGATGGCCGACGAAGCCGTAGTCGGTCAGGATGCGGCGCAGATCGACATGGCCCTCAAAATGGATACCAAACAGATCGAAGGCTTCGCGCTCGTACCAGTTGGCGCTGTTCCAGACATCCATGACTGATGCCACCACCGGAAACTCGTCGTCCTCGGCGAACACCTTGACGGTCAGACGCCAGTTATGCGTGATCGACAGCAACTGGCTTACGGCGGCATAGCGCTTGCCCTGATAGCCGGTGAATTCCGAATAATCGATACCGCCGAGATCCATCAACTGCTCAAAGCGCAAGGCGGGATCGTCGCGCAACTGGCGTACCACGTCGACGTAGTTCCCGGCCGGAACCACGATAGTGACCTGACCGAACGCCAGCACCGGTTCGCCGATACGATCACCGAAGCTTTGCTTCAGTTGTCGTATAAGGCGGTCCAGTTTTGCGCTCATGAGATAGGCTTGTATGGGTCAGCGGGCGATGGTGGTAGTGCGACGGATCTTGCTCTGCAACTGGATCAGGCCGTACAGCAGCGCCTCGGCGGTTGGCGGACAGCCCGGCACATAGACATCGACGGGCACGATGCGGTCCACCCCGCGCACCACCGAATACGAGTAGTGGTAATAGCCGCCGCCATTGGCGCAGGACCCCATGGAAAGCACCCAGCGCGGTTCGGCCATCTGGTCATAAACCTTGCGCAGGGCAGGCGCCATCTTGTTGGTCAGCGTGCCCGCAACGATCATGACGTCGGACTGGCGCGGACTCGGCCGGAAAACGATACCGAAGCGATCAAGGTCGTAGCGCGAACAGCCGGTGTGAATCATTTCGATGGCACAGCAGGCAAGACCGAAAGTCATCGGCCACATCGAACCGGTGCGAGTCCAGTTGATGATCTTGTCCAGCGACGTGGTGACGAAGCCTTCCTGCAGAATGCCTTCGATGCTCATGTCCTGGAGCCTCTGATCATGTTCATTCCCAATCCAGCGCACCCTTGGCCCACGCATACACGTAGCCAACGACGAGGATACCGATAAACACGAACATCTCGACGAAACCAAACATCTTCACTGCCTCGGTATTGACGATCTCCTTGAAGATCGCTGCCCACGGGAAAAGAAAGGCGATTTCGAGATCGAACAGGATGAAGAGAATGGCAATCAGGTAGTAGCGCACGTCGAACTTCATGCGCGCATCTTCGAAGGGAGCAAAGCCGCACTCGAAGGCGGAAAGCTTTTCGCTATCGGGACGATTGGGCGCAATCAACCAACCGAGGAGGATGGGCACGCACCCGAAGGCGATGCCGACTAAAACGAAAACGAGGATCGGGAAATAATTATCCAGCATTTTGTGGCAAGCCACTTCACTCGTTATTGTCGACCGGTCAATCCGTACTGCTCTGCAAGACAACCGGCGCTCAAATACTTTCTACTGCTTTGCCTATTGTTGTACTGCTATGTCTATTGCGAAATTCATTGGTGCCGACGGTGAGACTCGAACTCACACAGCTTTCGCCACTACCCCCTCAAGATAGCGTGTCTACCAATTTCACCACGTCGGCTTTGCGCTACTGCACGAGTGGCGCGAATTATATATCAAGCGATTGATTCGTTCGTGCGCCGCAGCAAAAAAATCTGTCGACCGAAGCTTGACAAAATTACTTTGGAATGTCTTTGGTCTTCGAATCAGGCATTGTCGGCGTCTGCGCCGGAACAGCAGGCGCCGTCTGCGCAGGAGCCGAGTCCATCACGCTGCCCGACACCTTGGGGCTTGACGTAGCGATATAGGAGAGTGCCAGACTGGTCAGGAAAAACACCACCGCCAGGACCGCCGTCACGCGCGACAAAAAATTGGCGGAACCCGTGGCACCAAACAAACTGCCTGAGGCGCCACTACCGAAAGCCGCGCCCATGTCGGCGCCCTTGCCATGCTGGAGCAGCACGAAGCCGATAACGCTGAGACCGGCGATGATGTGCACGGTCAGAATCACGGTATGCAATAAATCCATGAGAACCTCTTGAAATAATGTTCAGGCAGCGGCGCAAATGGCGAGGAAATCCGCCGCCACGAGTGAAGCGCCGCCAATAAGTCCGCCATCAATGTCGGGCTGACCGAAAAGCTCAGCCGCGTTGTTCGCCTTGACACTGCCACCATACAGAATCCGCAGCCCGGCAGCGATGTCAGCACTGTCGCGCGCAAAACGAGCACGAATCAGGGCATGAACCTCCTGCGCCTGCTCAGGTGATGCGGTGCGTCCTGTCCCGATCGCCCATACCGGCTCATAGGCCACCACCGCGCCGGCAAACGCGGCGATGCCGGCGCTGGCAAGCACGACGTCAAGCTGGCGCGCAACTACCGCACCGGTAATACCCGCCTCGCGCTCGGCGAGCGATTCGCCCACGCACAGCACCGGCGTCAGCCCGGCCTTGAGCGCCGCGGCAAACTTGGCAGCGACCACTGCGTCAGTGTCGCCGAAGAAGGAACGGCGTTCGGAATGACCCACCAAGGCATAACGGCAGCCAAAATCTACCAGCATTGCCCCGCTCACTTCGCCCGTCCAGGCCCCCTGCGCATGTTCGGAAACATCCTGCGCGCCCCAGGCAACGCTGCTGCCATCAAGTACCGCGCGCGCTTGCGCGAGATATGGATAAGGGACGCACAAGGCCACCTCGGCACGGCCGCCGGCGCCATCCCGCACGGAATGCAGCAGCCCCAGGTTGGTGGCGAGACTGCCATGCATTTTCCAGTTTCCGGCGACAAGTTTGGTGCGCATGGGACACAGAAGCGTTTACAAGAAGCCCGCCATTATAGCGGCTGCGCCGGCCAAATGCCAGACCAAAGGCCGCCCGCAAAACACCGGATGCGTCGCGAGGGCAAACCCGATGCAATCAGTTTCATGGCTCCTCCGCCACATTTGATACAAGTCAACAAGGCGTCCCCGAAAACCTCGACAATGGCGGCCCGAGACCAACGATTACCTCATGGATGGGCGGAATGGACACGATATCGACTGATGTTGCAATCATAGGTGCCGGAGGGGCGGGTCTGCGCGCCGCCATCGCCTTGGCTGAAACTGATCCCACACTGCGCATTGCGCTAATCTCCAAGGTGTACCCGATGCGCAGCCACACCTGCGCCGCGGAGGGAGGTGCTGCCGGCGTGATCAAGCCGGATGACAGCTTCGACCTGCACTTCGACGATACCGTTGGCGGCGGCGACTGGCTGTCCGATCAGGACTGCGTCGAATACTTTGTGCACGAAGCGCCCAAGGAACTGCTTCAACTGGAGCACTGGGGCTGCCCCTGGAACCGCGAAGCGGATGGATCGGTGGCGGTGCGGCCTTTCGGCGGCATGAAGAAACAGCGCACTTGGTTCGCCGCCGACAAGTCGGGCTTCCATATTCTGCACACCCTGTTCCAGACTTCGTTGCAGTTTCCGTCGATCACCCGCTACGACGAATACTATGCGCTCGACCTGCTGGTCGATGACGGTCGCTGCCAGGGCGTAACTGCCATGGAGATATGCAGCGGCCAGTTGCGTCAGTTTCATGCCAAGGCGGTAATCATTGCCGGTGGCGGCGCCGGCCGCATGTTCCCCTTCTCCACCAACGGCGCCATCAAGACCGGCGACGGCATGGCCATGGCCTACCGCGCCGGGGCGCCGTTGAAAGACATGGAGTTCGTCCAGTACCACCCGACGGGCCTGCCCAATACCGGCAGCCTGCTTACCGAGGCATGTCGCGGTGAAGGCGGCATTCTGGTCAACAAGAACGGCCGCCGCTATCTGCAGGACTACGGCATGGGCCCCGAAACGCCGGTGGGCAAACCGCAGCTCAAGACCATGGAGCTCGGCCCCCGCGACCGCGTCAGCCAGGCCTACTGGCACGAACTGCAAAAAGGCAATACGGTGCCGACCCAGTGGGGCGAATGCGTGCTGCTCGACATGCGCCACCTCGGCGAAAAGACGATCAACGAGCGCCTGCCCCTGGTGCGCGAGTTGTGCGCGAGCTACCTTCAGGTGGATATCGTCAAGGATCCGGTGCCGATCCGCCCCGTGGTGCACTACATGATGGGTGGCATTTCCACCAATACGGCAGCAGCCACGCCGCTGCCCGGCCTGTTCGCCGCTGGCGAGTGCGCCTGCGTCAGTCTGAACGGCGCCAACCGGCTGGGTTCTAATTCGCTGATCGAATTGCTGGTATTCGGGCGTCGCGCCGCGCTTTCCGCCATCGAGCACATCCAGGGCCTGCCGGCCGCCAACACCGCGGCACTGAATGCCCGCGCCGAGGAAACGCAGCAGCGCATCAACAAACTGTTCTCGGGCACCAGCGGCACCGAATCGATGTCCGGCCTGCGCAAGGAGATGATGGACACGATGGAGAAGAACGTCGGCATCTACCGTACCGAGGAAGGACTGCAGGAAGGCGTCAGCAAGATCCACGAACTGCGCCAGCGCTACTGCAACGTCAAGCTCACCGACAAGAGCAGTGTCTTCAACACCGACCTGTTCCAGGCGCTCGAACTGGGCTCCATGCTCGATTGCGCCGAAGCCGTGACGGTGGGTGCGCTGGCGCGCAAGGAATCGCGCGGCTCGCACCAGCGTCTCGATTACGTCGAACGCGACGACAAGAAGTTCCTGTGCCACACCATGGTCCATCACCAGGGTCTGGATGTTCCACGTGTCGACTATCTTGACGTGGTGATCACCAAATCGCCGCCGGGCGTGCGCGATTACTCGGGAGACCACAAATGACGCAGATGAAAGAGCGCCTTGTCCAGCTGGAAGTCCTGCGCTACAACCCGGACACCGATACGGAGGCTCACTTCCAGCGCTATGAAGTGACCTGCTACGAAGAGGGCGTAGTGCTCGATGCCCTGAACAAGATCAAGGCAGACATCGACCCGACGCTCAACTTCCGCTGGTCCTGCCACATGGCCGTGTGCGGCAGTTGCGGCATGATGATCAATGGCGAACCGAAGCTGTCCTGCCACACTTTCCTGCGCGAATACGAAGGCGTGATCCGGGTTGAGCCGCTTGCACATTTCCCGATCGAGCGCGATCTGGTGACCGCGCCCGACGATTTCATGGAGAAACTGAAGCGAGTCAAGCCCTACATCATCCCGAAAGAGAAGAAGCCGATCAGCGAGGGCGAATACAAGCAAACCCCGACGCAGTTGATGAAGTTTCGCCAGTATTCGATGTGCATCAATTGCATGCTGTGCTACGCCGCCTGCCCGGAATACGGGCTGGACCCGCAGTTCATCGGCCCGGCGGCCCTGACCATGGCACACCGCTACAACCAGGATTCGCGGGACGCCGGCCGCGAGGAGCGCCAGGAGGTGGTCGCCACCCATGAAGGGGTGTGGACATGCACCTTCGTAGGCGCCTGTTCCGAGGTATGCCCGGCCCACGTCGATCCGGCCAGCGCACTGCAGCAGATGAAGATCACCAGTTCGATCGACTGGATCGTCGAACACCTGATTCCGGGAGGAAAAAAATGAGCCGCCGACCCCTGGTTCGCGAATGTCCACCGACCACCTGGTATTTCCGTCAACCACGCTACTTGCGTTACATGTCGCGCGAGATCACCAGCGTTTTTGTCGGCGCCTATTGCGTGCTGCTGGTGGTCGGCCTGCAGCGCCTTTCCGCCGGACCCGCCGCCTGGGAAGCCTTCCTGCTCGGACTGAGGAGCGCCGATTCGATCGTGTTTCATCTGCTGGCCCTGGCCGCTGCCGTGTATCACGCCACCACCTGGTTCAACGCCACGCAAAAGGCCATGCCGATACAGATCGGCGAGGATTTCGTTCCCGGCAACGTGATTTCCGGCGCGCACTATGTCGCGTGGGCGGTGCTCTCCGTCGTCATCCTTTATCTTGCAGGAGTGTTCTGACCATGGCCAAGTCGCACAAACCTGTCGTCTGGTTTCCCTTCGCCGCTGGCGGCACCGTCATTGCCTTCTTCATTCCGGTGATCGTCGTCCTCACCTTCCTCGCCGCGCTAGGCCATATTCCGGCCGGGCTCAGCTACGAACGGATGCACGCCCTTGCCGGCAACGGCCTCGGCAAGCTGATCATCTTCGGCGTGGTCGCCCTGTCGCTGTGGAGTTCGGCTCACCGCCTGCGCTGCACCTGTTACGATTTCGGCGTGCGCGCTGATACACTGGTCGCCACTGTTTTGTATGTCGTGGCTATAGTGGGCAGCCTGTTATCGGCTATGTACCTGCTGCAAATCTAGACGGCGTCAGACCGAAGCGACTCAATTCCACCGGAGGAAGACAATAATGGCGCCACCCCCACTGGCCTCTCGCGAGGCGGTACGCGAGCAGCGTTTCAGCAGCGTCTGGAGCAACGATTTGAATGACGTCTTTGCCGACGTCGCCCCCTATTACGACCGCGCCAACAACATCGCTGCGCTGGGGCAGTTTGGCAACTTTCTCAGGCGCTTCATGCAACTGGTGGATTTGAAGCCGCGACAGAAGGTACTGGATGTCTGCGCCGGCACCAACGCCATCGGCATCGCCCTGCTCAAGCGCGAGCCGACGCTGGACGTGCATGCCATGGATCGCAGCGTTGCCATGCAGACCGTCGGTCAGCAGCGCGCCGCCGCCCAGGGCTTCCACATCAAGAGCACCATCGGCGACGTGCACAAACTACCCTTCCCCGACAATCATTTCGATGTCGTCACGCTGCAGTTCGCCTCGCGCCACCTGCGGGTGCGGGAGGTGTTCAGCGAGATCCTGCGGGTACTCAAACCCGGAGGACATTTCCACCATTCCGACATGCTGCGTCCGCGCAACGTGATCGTGAAGAACCTGTATTACACCTATCTGCGGGGTTGCCTGAAATTGACCGGCCTGATCGTCGGCAGCGGGCCGGCGGCAGTCAAAGCCAAGCAGTATTTTCTTGACGCGCTGGAACTGTTCTACACCGCCGAAGAACTGTCGATCGTGCTGCGCGAACTGGGCTACGTCGAAGTTCAGGCGGATACGGTGTTTCACGGCATGCTCGGCTTTCACCGCGCGGTCAAACCGGTAAAAACCTGAGAGCCTGACCAAGACGCAAACGACGTGAAGCGGGCGCACTCACTCGCCAGACTCAACGGCCGAATTCTCCATGTCTTCAGCCAGCGCACTACCACTGCGCTGCGCTCCGCCCTGCCCCTGCGCCTCGCCCTGCCCCACCTGGAACCGGTCCTGGCGCTGAACGTCACCAAGGAAGTGAGCAAGGACACACTGGTGATCGTCCGCGCCCGCGAACTGACCGCGGACTACCCCTCGGCCTGGACTGATGTTCTGCCGCAACTGCTGCAGGCGACGAAGGAAATTGATCGGATGTTTCTCGCTCGGGTCGGCACATTCCCGGTCGGAATCGTGATTCGCTACGAGGAGATCGCGCCAATCCGCGCCCGGCGCATGAAGTTGCTCTACGATGCCGCACTGAAAATTCTGACGGCACGCGACGGCGACCGCCGCTTGCGCGGTGCCATGCAGGCAACCTTCTCGCGCGAGGAATTCGGAGTGCTGCTGCACGAACTGTTCCGCTTGTATGCCGAAGAAACTCGATCACTGAGTCGCTCGGTGCGCCTGCCGCGACTGCTGGTGCCCCTGCGCGAGTTCATCGCGCAGGAACTGTTCAACGTCATGCTCCGGGTCGCCCGGCCGCTGGCGCATGAAATCGCGGCGGCGGCGTACCGGCCCGAAGTCCCGGTCGTACACAAATGAGCGTGTCCGCGGTGGCTCGGTTTGCGCGGACAGGTTTTTCGATTTCTTAAGCGGAGTCCCTGTCGCTTGCCCGCGGCTACCCGCCGAAGGCCTGCCGCACGGCTGCGGCGATGGCCTCGGCGTGCGCCAGTACCAAAGCCGCTTCGCGCCCCTCCACCATCACCCGCAGCAGAGGCTCGGTACCCGAGGGCCGCAGCAGCACGCGCCCGCCACCGTCGAGTGTCGCCTCAGCCATTTTCACCGCTGACCGGATGCCGGCGTCGGCAGCCCAGTCGAAACCGGCAGGCATGCGCACGTTGATCAGCTTCTGCGGATATAGCCTCAGGTCGGCGCAGGCCGTGGCCAGGGTTTCGTTGCTCGCGCGCAGCGCGGCCAATACCTGCAAGGCGGCGATGATGCCGTCGCCGGTGGTGTGGCGATCAAGGCAAATGATGTGCCCCGAGTTCTCGCCGCCCAGCAGCCATCCCTTCTCCTGCATCATCTCCAGCACATAGCGGTCGCCGACCTTGGCTCGACCGCAGACGATTCCCAATCTCGCCAGCGCGTGTTCAAAACCAAGGTTGCTCATCAGCGTGCCGGCCACGCCGGGCACAGGCTGGTTGCGCGCACGATGGCGGGCGATGACGTAGAGCAGTTGATCGCCGTCGTAGAGGGCACCTGCCGCATCGATCATGACCAGCCGGTCGCCGTCGCCGTCGAGCGCGATGCCATAGTCGGCGCGCGTTTCCTGCACGGCACGACGCAGTGTTTCCGGGGCTGTGGCGCCAACATCCTGGTTGATGTTCAAGCCATTCGGCGTGTCGCCAACGCCGACTATCTCGGCGCCGAGTTCATGGAAGACGCTGGGTGCAACGTGATAGGCGGCGCCATGGGCGCTGTCCACCACGATCTTGAGACCGCGCAGGTCAAGATCATTGGGGAAGGTGCTCTTGCAGAATTCAATGTAGCGGCCGGCGGCGTCATCGACACGGCGCGCCCTGCCGAGCCCGACCGACTCCATGCAGGTCATCGGCTGCTCAAGCCGCGCCTCGATGTCCAGTTCCACCGCGTCCGGCAGCTTGGTGCCCTGGGCCGAAAAGAACTTGATGCCGTTGTCGTCGTAGGGATTGTGCGAGGCGGAAATCACCACTCCAGCCTGCAGGCGCAAGGCACGGGTCAGGTAGGCAACGGCCGGTGTCGGCATCGGCCCGCAGAGCATCACATCGACACCCGCCGCGGAAAATCCGGCTTCCAGTGACGCTTCCAGCATGTAGCCCGAAATCCGCGTGTCTTTGCCGATCAGTACCGCCGGACGTTCGTTGGCCGGTAGTCCGTCACGCGCCACCAGAGCGGAGCCTGCAGCAAAACCCAGGCGCATGACGAATTCCGGCGTGATCGGCGGCTGCCCGACGCGGCCGCGGATCCCGTCGGTGCCGAAATACTTGCGTCCCATTCAGTATTCCTCCACCGCTTGCAGGACCACCAGCGCATCGCGCGTCGCCGCGACGTCATGCACGCGCACAATGCGCGCGCCGCGCTCGACCGCCAGCACGTTCGCCGCGACTCCGGCGTAGACCCGTTCCGGCGCCGCGCGCCCGGTCAGCAGACCCAGCACCGATTTGCGCGAAAGACCCACCAGCAGCGGCAGGCCCGGCACCACCAGTTCGCCAAGATGGCGCAAAAGCGCGATATTGTGCGCCAGCGTCTTGCCAAAGCCAAAGCCGGGATCGACCGCAATCCGGTTCAAGGCGATCCCCGCCGCTTCGGCTGCCGCGACGCGCTCGGCGAGAAACTCGGCAACTTCGGCGACGATGTCGATGTAGTGTGGATCGTCCTGCATGGTGCCCGGATCGCCCTGCATGTGCATCAGGCAAACTCCGGCCTTGCTCGCAGCGACCAGTTCCATGGCGCCCGGGGCACGCAGGGCATTGATGTCGTTGATCATGTCGATACCGGCCTCCAGCGCGACCCGCATCACCTCCGGCTTGACGGTATCGATCGACAGCGGAACACCGCAGTCGCGCAAGGCTTCGATCACCGGTAGTAGATGATCGATCTCCTGCTGCGCCGACACCGGTGTCGCGCCCGGCCGTGAAGATTCGGCGCCGACGTCGAGAATATGCGCGCCTTCTTCCTGCATCCGACGCCCCTGCGCAATGGCGGCTTCGATATTGCCATGCAGACCATCGCCGGAAAAGGAATCGTCCGACAGGTTGACGATGCCCATGATGAGCGGTCGCTCGGCATTGAGGACAAAGCGGCCGCAGTGAAAATTCTGTGTCATGAAAATGGGGCCGCCGAATCAGCAAGGCTTCGGCGGTTGTTCTGAACTGGGTTGGCTATCAGGCCGGCGCCGTCGCGGTGGGTTCCGGGCCAGGCGCGCTGTCGCCCCTGGGTACGGGCGGCGCACTCGAAGGCTTGGGCGGACGCGGTGGCAGGCCGGCCATGATGTCGTTGATCTGGTCGGCGTCGATGGTTTCCAATTCCAGCAGGGCCTTGGCCATGGCCTCCACCTTGTCGCGGTTGTCTTCCAGCAGACGGCGCGCGCGGGCGTATTGCTCGTCGAGCATGCGGCGAATCTCGGTATCCACCTTTTGCATGGTGGACTCCGACATGTTCTTGTGCGTGGTAACGGAACGGCCGAGGAAAATCTCGCCTTCCTCTTCGCCGTACACCATTGGTCCCAGGCTGTCGGACATACCCCACTGCGTCACCATGCGCCGGGCGAGATCGGTGGCGCGCTGGAAATCGTTGGACGCACCGGTCGTCATCTGCTGCATGAACAACTCTTCGGCAATCCGGCCACCGAACAACACGCAAATAGTGCTGAGCAGGCGTTCACGATCCTGGCTGTAACGTTCCTGGTCAGGCAACTGCATGGTCAAGCCCAGCGCACGACCACGCGGGATGACCGTCACCTTGTGCACCGGATCGGTTTTGGGCAGCAGTTTGGCCACCACGGCATGGCCGGATTCGTGGTACGCCGTGTTCCTGCGCTCCTCTTCGGGCATGACCATCGACCGGCGCTCGGCGCCCATCATGATCTTGTCCTTGGCACGCTCGAAATCTTCCATGTCCACCAGGCGCTTGCTGCTGCGGGCCGCAAACAGCGCGGCTTCATTGACCAGATTGGCCAGATCGGCACCGGAGAACCCGGGACAACCGCGGGCCAGAATTGAAGCATCAATATCGGGCGCCACCGGCACCTTGCGCATGTGCACCTTGAGGATCTGTTCGCGGCCGCGAATGTCCGGCAGCGGTACTACAACCTGACGGTCGAAGCGACCCGGGCGCAGCAGCGCCGGATCAAGCACGTCGGGGCGGTTGGTGGCTGCCACCACAATCACGCCCACCGAGGGTTCAAAACCGTCCATCTCGACCAGCATCTGGTTAAGGGTCTGTTCGCGCTCGTCGTTGCCGCCACCGAGGCCGGCGCCGCGCTGGCGGCCAACTGCGTCGAGTTCGTCAATGAAGATGATGCACGGCGACGCCTTCTTGGCCTGATCGAACATGTCGCGCACACGTGCCGCGCCGACGCCGACGAACATTTCAACGAAGTCAGAGCCGGAAATCGAGAAGAAGGGCACCTTGGCCTCGCCGGCAATCGCCTTGGCCAGCAGTGTCTTGCCGGTGCCGGGCGCGCCGACCAGAAGGACGCCGCGGGGAATGCGGCCGCCGAGCTTCTGAAACTTCGATGGGTCGCGCAGAAAGTCGACCATTTCGTAGACTTCTTCCTTGGCTTCGTCGCAACCAGCCACATCGGCAAAAGTGATGGTGTTCGATGATTCATCCATCATCCGCGCCCGGCTCTTACCGAAAGAGAAAGCCCCCCCCTTGCCGCCGCCCTGCATCTGGCGCATGAAGAATACCCAGACGCCGATCAGTAGCAGCATGGGGAACCACGAGACGAAAATGCTAGTCAGGAAAGACTGCTCTTCCTCAGGCTTGGCCACCACCTTGACGTTATTCTTCAACAGGTCCGAAACCATCCACAGGTCCGGCGGTGCGTAAGTGGTAATCTTCTTGCCATCGGTCGTAGTGGCTTCCAGCGTGCGGCCCTGAATTACGACCTTGCTGACGCGGCCCTGCTTCACCTCTTCGAGGAACTGGGAGTACTCCAGCGATCCGAGCACGGCCTGGCGCGTGTTGAACTGATTGAACACCGTCATCAGAACGATGCCGATCACCAGCCAGATCGCCATGTTTTTGAACATATTATTCAAGGTAAAGCCTCTCTTTCCCTGGGGAGGGATTCCATATCAGTTCATTCTAGTGCTGATTGCCATGCCCTGCAAACCGCAACAGCGAGCCCTTAGCCCCGCTTGCCCCGCGCCAGCAGGTAAATCTCGGCACTGCGATTGCGCGAGGCGGCCGGCTTTCTCATTTGCAAAGTCCGAAACTGCTGCTGCAAGGCACGCCGCAATTCCATGAAGCCGTCACCCTGAAATACCTTGACCAGCATGTCGCCGCCCGGCTTCAGATGCTGTGCGCAGAACTCCAGGGTCAGTTCGGCCAGAACCATCACGCGCGCCTGATCGACCATCCCGATACCCGACATATTGGGGGCCATATCCGATAATACAAGGTCGACCTGGCGCCCCCCGAGGGCATCGGCCAGCGCCTCCAGGACTGAGGCGTCGTGGAAATCGCCCTGAATGAACTCGACGCCGTGCACGGGCTCCATCGGCAGCAGGTCGAGCGCGATCAGTCGTCCGCCGGGGGCAACCCGCTTGGCGGCAATCTGGCACCAACTGCCGGGCGCCGAACCGAGATCGACCACCGTCATGCCCGGCTTGAGCAGCTTGTCCTTGTCGTCTATTTCCGTTAGCTTGAAGGCGGCGCGCGAGCGCCAGCCCTCCACCCTGGCGCGCTGCACGTAGGCATCATTGACATGCTCTGTGATCCAGGCCTTGGTGGTCTTGTTCTTCTTGACCTTCTTGTTACTCTCGATCTTCCCGCTCACGTTACAATTCCGCCATGACTGAACTTGCCCCCACCCAGCGCCGCACTCTGCGTGCCGCCGCGCATCATCTGAATCCTGTCGTTTCCATCAGCCAGAAAGGCCTGACGCCTTCCGTTCTGGCGGAGATCGACCGCTGCCTGACGGCCCACGAACTGATCAAGCTGCGACTTTACGGCATCGAACGTGAAGATCGCGAAGCCTTGTTCACTGAAATCTGCACCGCGCTAAAGTGCGCCTCCGTGCAGCACATCGGCAACCTGCTGGTGCTCTGGCGCGAAAACCCCAAGGATGCTGCCGTACAAGAGTCGACGCCGGGGAGACGGCGAAACGCTGCGCCGGTGACCAAGAAACAGGCCGCCGCACGCCTCGAAGCCCGCACCCGCAAACGCTGAAACTATCGGCCTTTGCCGCGTTCCTGCAATATCACCAGCGCGATCCCGAGCAGGGATTGCAGCAGATAAAGCGCACTCGACACGCCGTGCCAGGTCGTAAAGCGATCACGCATGGCGCTTTCCATGACCCGGCGCGGCAAGGCATCTGCTTGTAGTTGGGTCAATATCGGCTGCACGCCGAAATGACCGGCCGCGGTCAGAGCGATCATCAGCAGCACAATCCAGAACACGCCGGACTTGATTGCGCGCCAACCTTTGCCGAACACTATAAACAGGATCAGATAAGCCCCGCAGCCGAGGCCAACCCAGGCCATGACCGAGAACATTGCACCCGCCAGACTGCCCGCCACGCTTCGATCCGCAAGCTGGGTGAATAATATGGGTGCAGCGATCAAGCCGATCGCCAGCAGGCTGCCGACCCAGACGGCAACCCCGATGCTGTAGAGCGCGGACGCCAGCTTGGCCATATCAGATATATTTGACGTCGAGTATTTCGTACTCGCGCCGCCCGCCCGGCGTCTGCACCTCGGCGACATCGCCGGCGAACTTGCCGATCAGCGCTCGCGCCACCGGAGAATTCAGCGAAAGCATGCCGGACTTGATATCGGCCTCGTCGTCGCCGACGATCTGATAGGTCACGGTGCTGCCGCTGTCCATGTCTTCCAGCTCGACCGTGGCGCCGAAGACCACGCGGCCATCGGCATCGAGCGATGCCGGATCGATGATCTGCGCGTTGCCGAGCTTGCCCTCGACTTCCTTGAGACGACCTTCGATAAATCCCTGTCGTTCCTTGGCGGCATCGTACTCGGCATTCTCCGACAGGTCGCCGTGCGAGCGTGCCTCGGCAATGGCGGCAATCACCGCCGGGCGATCGATCGTCTTCAGCCGCTGCAGTTCTTTTCGCAGCAGCTCCGCACCGCGCAGGGTAATGGGATATTTTCCGCTCATACTTTCAACTCGGTGTGCAATGCCTGCAGGGAGTAGGTTTCAAGACCGGCGTGACGCATGCCGGCGCAGGCCGCGCGCGCGCCCTCGACAGTTGTGAACAGGGTTACCTTGGCGCCCAATGCAGACGTGCGGATCGAGCGCGAATCGGCAATCGCGGTGCGCTTTTCCTCGACCGTATTGATGATCAGCACGATCTCGCCATTTTTAATCATATCAACAATGTGCGGCCGTCCCTCGGCGACCTTGTTCACAATGCCGACCGGGATGCCGGCGGCTTCTATCGCGCCTGCCGTGCCGCGGGTGGCGACCAGCGCAAAGCCGAGTTCGTGCAACTCGCGTGCGACATCAACGGCCTTCGCCCTGTCCGCGGGTTTGACGCTGACGAAGACCTTGCCGGACGTCGGCAGCCGCGTCCCGGCCGCGAGCTGCGACTTGACGAAGGCTTCGCCGAACGTGCGACCGACGCCCATCACCTCGCCGGTGGATTTCATCTCGGGACCGAGGATGGTATCGACGCCGGGAAACTTGATGAAGGGGAAAACCGCTTCTTTCACCGAAAAGTAGGGCGGGATGATTTCGCGGGTCATGCCCTGATCGGCCAGACTGCGCCCTGCCATGCAGCGCGCCGCAATCTTGGCCAGCGGCAGGCTGGTGGCCTTGGAGACGAAAGGAACAGTGCGCGACGCGCGCGGATTGACTTCCAGCACGTAGACCACGTCCTCGCCGCTGCCTTGCGCATTCTTCTGAATGGCGAACTGCACATTCATCAGACCGACGACGTTGAGGCCCCTGGCCATCATCTCGGTCTGCCGGCGCAACTCATCCTGAATTTCCAGTGAAAGCGAGAACGGCGGCAGCGAACAGGCCGAGTCGCCCGAGTGCACGCCGGCCTGCTCGATATGCTCCATGATGCCGCCGATCAGCACTTGCGTGCCGTCCGATAATGCATCGACATCCACCTCGATCGCGTCATTGAGGAAGCGATCGAGCAGCACCGGGGAAGCGAAAGACACCTTGATCGCATCTCGCATGTAGCGTTCAAGATCCTTCTGCTCATGCACGATTTCCATGGCGCGGCCGCCCAGCACATAGGAAGGTCGCACCACCAGCGGGTAGCCGATCTCCGCCGCGAGGCGGATCGCGTCCGGCTCGGTGCGCGCCGTGCGATTCGGCGGCTGCTTCAGGCCCAGATCGTGCAACAGCTTCTGGAAGCGCTCGCGATCCTCGGCGGCGTCGATCATGTCGGGACTGGTGCCGATGATGGGAACGCCATTCGCCTCGAGCTCGCGCGCACGCTTGAGTGGCGTCTGGCCGCCAAACTGCACGATGACGCCGGTCGGCTGCTCGACGTGGACGATTTCAAGAATGTCTTCCAGGGTCACCGGTTCGAAGTACAGGCGATCCGAAGTGTCATAGTCGGTTGACACGGTCTCCGGGTTGCAGTTGACCATGATCGTCTCATAGCCGTCTTCGCGCATGGCCAGCGCCGCATGCACGCAGCAGTAGTCGAATTCGATGCCCTGGCCGATGCGGTTGGGCCCGCCGCCCAGCACCATGATTTTCTTGCGTGCGGTCGGCCGCGCCTCGCACTCTTCCTCGTAGGTCGAATACATGTAGGCGGTCGCCGTGGAGAACTCTGCGGCGCAGGTGTCAACGCGTTTGTACACCGGCCGGATACCGAGCGCGTGGCGGCGTTCGCGCACTGCCGTCTCGCCGCTGGCGCCGGCCGCCGGGTCATGGCTGGCGTTGACCAGGGTGCCGATGCGGCGATCCGAAAATCCCTTGCGCTTGAGATTGCGCAGGGTAGGCGCATCGAGATCGTCGAGATTCTGCGACCGCATCCAGCCTTCGGTCAGAATGATGTCTTCGATCTGCACCAGAAACCACGGATCAATGCTGGTCAGATCGAACACCTGCTGCAGCGTATAACCCTCGCGGAAGGCCTGGGCGACATACCAGATGCGCTGGGGACCGGGGCTCGCCAGTTCGCGATTGATCTCCTCGCGGTCGGCTTCGATATCGTCGAAACCATAGACGCTGACCTCAAGCCCGCGCAGGGCCTTCTGCATCGATTCCTGGAAGCTGCGGCCAATCGCCATGACTTCGCCGACCGACTTCATCTGCGTCGTCAGACGATCATTGGCCTGCGGAAACTTCTCGAAGGCGAAGCGCGGGACCTTGGTCACCACATAGTCGATCGACGGCTCGAAGGAGGCCGGCGTGGCGCCGCCGGTAATGTCGTTCTTCAGTTCGTCGAGGGTGAAGCCGACCGCCAGCTTGGCGGCGATCTTGGCGATCGGAAAGCCGGTCGCCTTCGAGGCCAGCGCCGAGGAACGCGACACGCGAGGGTTCATCTCGATCACCACCATCTCGCCGTTCTTCGGGTTGATGGCGAACTGCACGTTGGAGCCGCCGGTATCGACGCCGATCTCGCGCAACACGGCAATGCTGGCGTTGCGCATGATCTGGTATTCACGATCGGTCAGCGTTTGTGCCGGGGCGACGGTGATCGAGTCGCCGGTATGGACACCCATCGGATCGAGGTTCTCGATCGAGCAGATGATGATGCAGTTGTCCTTGTGGTCGCGCACCACTTCCATCTCGTACTCTTTCCAGCCGAGCAGCGACTCTTCAATCAGCAGTTCGCGCGTCGGCGAGGCTTCGAGGCCGCGCTTGCAGATCTCGACGAATTCTTCCTGGTTGTAGGCAATGCCGCCGCCGGAACCGCCCATGGTGAAGGAAGGCCGGATGATTGCCGGGAAACCGATGGCGCCCTGCACCTGTTGCGCCTCTTCCATGCTGTGGGCGATGCCCGAGCGCGCCGAACCGAGGCCGATGCGGGTCATGGCCTGCTTGAACTTCTCGCGGTCCTCGGCCATGTCGATCGCCTCGCGCGAGGCGCCGATCATCTCGACGCCATACTTCTCCAGCACGCCGTGCTTGGCCAGATCGAGCGCGCAGTTCAATGCGGTCTGTCCACCCATGGTCGGCAGGACCGCGTCCGGCCGCTCCTTGGCAATGATGTTTTCCAGCACGCGCCATGTGATCGGCTCGATATAGGTCACGTCGGCCATCCCCGGATCGGTCATGATCGTTGCCGGGTTGGAGTTGACCAGAATCACGCGGTAGCCCTCTTCGCGCAGGGCCTTGCAGGCCTGGGCCCCTGAATAATCGAATTCGCAGGCCTGACCGATGATGATCGGGCCGGCACCGATGATCAGGATGCTGTGGATGTCGGTTCTCTTAGGCATGGTCCATCATCCCGATGAAGCGGTCAAAGAGATAGGCCACATCGTGTGGCCCCGGGCTGGCTTCTGGATGCCCCTGGAAACAGAATGCCGGCCGATCCGTCCAGGCCATGCCTTGCAGGCTGCCATCGAACAGCGAGACGTGAGTCACCTTCACGTTCTGCGGCAGGGTCGAAGGATCGACCGCGAAGCCATGGTTCTGGCTGGTGATCAGCACCTGTCCCGATTCGAGATCCTTGACCGGATGATTGGCGCCGTGGTGGCCGAATTTCATTTTCAGCGTCCTGCCGCCGGCCGCCAGCCCCATCAGCTGATGACCCAGGCAGATGCCGAAGACCGGCAGGCGCCGCTCAAGAAAGTCGCGGATCGCGTTTACGGCATAGTCGCAGGGCTCCGGGTCGCCGGGGCCATTGGACAGGAAAATGCCATTCGGATTGAGCGCCAGCACCTCTGACGCGGGCGTCTGCGCCGGCACCACGGTGAGTCTGCAGCCGCGCGAAGCCAGCATGCGCAGGATGTTGCGCTTAACGCCGAAGTCGTAGGCGACGACGTGGAAACGTGGATTGACGGGAGTGGCAAAGCCCGTACCAAGCTTCCATTCGCCCTCGCTCCAGGCATAGGACCGCTGCGCGCTGACCACCTGCGCCAAATCCATCCCGGCCAAACCGGGGAAGGCCCGCGCCTGGGCCACGGCAGCATCGGCATCGAGCTGGTCACCCGCCATCAGGCATCCGGCCTGGGCGCCATTTTCGCGCAGGATGCGGGTCAGTTTGCGCGTGTCGATGTCGGCCAGTCCCAGCACGTTCTCGGCACGCAGGTAGGCGTCGAGCGTCTGCTCGCTGCGGAAATTCGAGGCCAGCAGCGGCAGGTCGCGGATTACCAGGCCGGCCGCATGAATACGATCCGCCTCGCAATCCTGGCGATTGACGCCGTAGTTGCCGATGTGAGGATAGGTCAGGGTAACGATCTGACGGCAGTAGGACGGATCCGTCAGAATTTCCTGATAGCCGGAGAGTGCGGTATTGAATACCACTTCGCCGACACTTGCGCCGCTGGCGCCGATGCCCTTGCCTCTAAACACCGTTCCGTCGGCCAGGGCAAGAAGGGCAGGCGGAAAATGAGGCACGATGGGGCTCCCGGAACAAGACAATTCGGCAATCGGAACCGGACACCGCTTGATTCACATGGCGTCCGGCAAACCTTTGAATTATAGCCTGTCATCCCGCATATCGCAACGCGCGGAAGACTTCGCCGGTCGCTGCTGCCGCTACCTCAGGCCCAGTACATCCTGCATGTCGAACAAGCCGCGCTCGCGGCCGCTCATGAAGCGGCCGGCGCGCAGCGCGCCCAGCGCATAGGGCATGCGGCTGGCGGATTTATGCGTGATCTCGATGCGCTCGCCGGCGCCGGCAAACAGCACCGTATGGTCGCCGACAATGTCGCCGCCGCGGATGCTTGAAAAGCCGATTTGCGTCGCCGGCCGCTCGCCGGTATGTCCTTCGCGGCCATGCACGGCGCACGCGGACAAGTCCCGGCCGAGAGCAGCCGCCACGACTTCGCCCATGCGCAAGGCGGTACCGGACGGTGCATCCACCTTGTGGCGATGATGCGCCTCGATGACTTCGACGTCGTAGCCGTCGTTGAGGATGCGCGCCGCGATATCAAGCAAGCGAAACACCGCATTGACACCCACCGCCATGTTCGGCGCGAACACTATAGGAATCTCCTGCGCCGCTTCTTCGATGGTCCGTTTGCCGACCGCCGAAAATCCGGTAGTGCCGATAACCATGCTGACGCGATGGCGCCGGCAGGCCTCGAGGTGCTGCAGCGTACCCTCGGGCCGCGTAAAGTCGATCAGGCAGTCCGCAACCGCCAGCGCCGCATCGAGATCGGCGCTGATCCTGACGCCGCAGGGGGCGCCCACCAATTCGCCGGCATCCTTGCCGAGAAACGGACTGCCGCTGTGTTCGAGCGCGGCGGCAAGGGTGCCGCCAGCATCCTGTTGCAGGGCCTCGATCAGGGTGCGGCCCATCCGTCCTGAACTGCCGGCGATGGCATAGCGCAGCTTTTGCATGCCCTACTTCTTCTCTTGACCGACAGCGTCGGGCGCGGCCGGCGCCGGGATGTTGATCACCTGCGCGGCCGGCTTCGGTGCTTCGGACTTTGCACTGTCTTCGGCCACGACATCGCCGGTCACGCGCGTCAGTTTGTTGTCCTGGAAGAACACCGCCAGACTGCGCTGCTGAACCTCCTCGTGTCCGTGCCGGAAGCGGTACACATAATCCCAGCGGTCGACGTGGAACATATCTGCCACCAGCGGCGAGCCGAGAATGAAGCGTACCTGGTCGCGGGTAAGACCCGGCTTCAACTGCGCCACCATCTCCTGGGTGACGAAGTTGCCCTGCCGCACGTCGATCCGATAGGGCGAGAGAACGTTGGTGATCTGCGGGATCTGCGGTGTATTCGAACAGGCTGCCAGAAAAGGCAGGAACAACAGGAATCGCTTCATCGGGGAATTCCGGAAAAACCACTAATTGGTCATGGCCACCCTATTCTGGCACGCCTCGTCATTTCCCGATTGCATTATCCCAATCGGGCCGCGAAAACTATATCATAGCTGCCCGCCCATCACTGCGCCCCCGAGCGGCCCCTGGCCGCGCTTACCGCTCCATGACCCATCCCGACGACCTCAAGAGCAGCGGCCTCAAGGCGACCTATCCGCGCCTCAAGATTCTCGACCTCTTCCACAAGTTGCAGCAGGAGGGCTCGCCGCGCCATGTCACGGCAGAAGACGTCTATCGCCATCTGCTGGCCGACGGCATGGACATCGGGCTGGCCACCGTCTATCGCGTGCTGACCCAGTTCGAGCAGGCCGGCTTGCTGCAACGGCACCATTTCGAATCCGGCAAGGCGATTTTCGAACTGAATGAAGGGCAGCACCACGACCATCTGGTCTGCGTGGAATGCGGCCGGGTGGAAGAATTCTTCGACGCGGCGATCGAGAAACGCCAGATCAAGATCGCGGAAGAACGCGGCTTCACCGTTCGCGAACACGCCCTCTACCTATACGTCGAGTGCCACAAGACGGACTGCCCGCACCGCAAGGCTGCGGCTTAAGACCGCGGTTTGGAAGCATTCCTCACCTCGACCACGCTGGTCGCCATCGCCGAAATCGGCGACAAGACCCAGTTGCTGTCCTTCGTGCTCGCCGCCCGGCTGCGCAAACCCCTGCCGATCATTGCCGGGATCTTTGTCGCCACCGTGCTCAACCACGCCCTGGCCGGCTCGGTCGGCGTCTGGCTGGCGCAACTGATCGCGCCGCAATGGCTGCCCTGGATCACCGGAGCGGTCTTCATCGCTTTCGGCCTGTGGGCGCTGCACCCGGATTCGCTCGACGAAGACCCCAAGATTCATCGCGCCGGCGCTTTCGTCACCACCACCATTGCCTTTTTTCTCGCCGAGATGGGCGACAAGACCCAGTTCGCCACGATGGCGCTGGCAGCCCAGTTTCAGGGTGCATTGATTGCCGTGGTGATGGGCACCACGCTGGGCATGATGCTGGCCAACGTGCCGGCAGTCATTGTCGGCGAACGCCTGGCCAAACGCCTGCCCCTGAACGCCATCCGCTGGGCCGCCGCCGCCGTGTTCATCGCTACCGGCGTGGTGACCATGCTCGGCGCGCCGGGTCTGCCGGTCTAGCCCAGCCCCAGCATTTCCGCCGCGTGGCGACGGGTGGTTGGCGTGATTTTTTCGCCGCCCAGCATGCGCGCGATCTCGCCGATGCGGGCTTCCCGATCGAGCACGTTGACCGAGGATGTCGTCGCACCGTCACGCGTTTCCTTGGCGATCGACCATTGCCAGTCGGCCTGCGCCGCCACCTGCGGCAGATGCGTGACGCACAGCACCTGTCTCTGCTTGCCGAGTTCACGCAGCATGCGGCCGACAATCTCGGCAACGCGGCCGCCGATGCCGACATCGACCTCGTCAAAGATCAGCGTGCCGGCTGGATTCGCCTGGCTGGCGATGACCTGCAAGGCCAGGCCAATGCGCGACAACTCGCCGCCCGAGGCTACCTTGGCCAGCGGACGCAGCGGCTGGCCGGCATTGGCCGAGACCAGAAATTCCACAGTTTCAAGGCCGCAGGATGCGCCTTCGGCCAGGGCTTCCAATGCAATTTCGAAGCGTCCCCCGGCCATGGCCAATTCCTGCATGCCGGTCGTCACCGCCGCCGCCAGGGCCTTGGCGGTCTTCGCCCTCAAGGCCGAAAGCTTCTTTGCCACGTCGCGAAAAGCCGCTTGCGCCTTGTGTTCCCTGTCGGCCAGCGCCGCCGGGTCGGCACGCAGCGTGAGTTCGGCCAGCCTGGATTGCAAACCCCGCAACAGATCGGGCAATTCCTCGGGCGTGACACGATGCTTGCGCGCCATCTGCGTCACCGCATCGATGCGGTTGTCGAGTTCGTTGAGGCGCGCCGGGTCAAGCTCCAGGCGGTCCTGATAGCGCCGTAGCGCCAGCGCCGACTCTTCCAACTGGATCAGCGCGGTCTCGAACAGCTGGGCCGCCTCGGTCAGCGCCGGATCGAAGCCGGTCAGTTCCGACAGCCTCGCCCCGGCGTGCTGCAGCAGCGGCAGACTCGCCGCCTCGCCCTCTTCGAGTGCGGCCAACGCGGCGCTCGCGCCTTCCAGCAGGGCATTGGCATTGCCCAGCCGGCGCTGCTCCTGTTCCGTTTCCTGCCATTCGGCGGCATCAAATCCCAGGGCGACGAGTTCCTTCACCTGCCACTCGAGCAGTTCGCGTTCGCGCACCGTGGCCTCGACATCCTTCTCGGCAGCCTCGCGCGCCTCGCGCGCCAGCCGCCAGGCGCCGTGCGCCGCGGCCACTTCGCGCGCCAGCACCAGCGCCCCGGCATGGGTGTCGAGCAAGTCGCGCTGGGCGTCGCTGCGCAACAATGAATGATGGGCATTCTGACCGTGGATGTCGGCCAGAAAGTCGGCCACTTCGCGCATCTGCCCGAGCGTCGCCGCCGCGCCGTTGATATAGGCGCGGGAACGGCCGGCGCTGTCAATCACGCGGCGCAGCAGACAGGCCTCGGTGTCGTAGTCGTTGGCCCGCAGCCAAGTTTCCAATGCGCCGCCCGGCGCCACGTCAAACTCGGCAGAAACTTCGGCACGCTCCGCCCCATTGCGTACTACGGAGGCATCGGCGCGCTCGCCCATGGCCAGCGACAGCGCGTCGACCAGAATGGATTTGCCGGCGCCGGTCTCGCCGGTCAGGGCGCCAAAGCCGCTACCGAACTCGAGTTCGAGACGGTCGACAATGACAAAATCACGGACGATCAGACGCAGGAGCATCTTCAGTGACGAGGAGTCGAGCTCCAGTGCAGCTTTTCCCGCAACATGGCGAAATAGCTGTAGCCGGGCGGATGCAGCAGGGTGATGTTGTGGCGCGAACGCACCATGCGCACCACATCGCCGGCACGGGCGTCAAAACGCGTCTGGCCATCGAAGTGCACACGGGCATCGTGCGGGGGCAGCAGGGCGATATCGATGGTACAGCTGTCGCTGACGGTGATCGGCCGATTCGAGAGCGCGTGCGGACACAGCGGCACGATGGCGATGCCGGGCACCGACGGGTGGAGGATCGGGCCGTTGGCGGACAGCGCATAGGCGGTGGAGCCGGTAGGCGTGGACACGATCAGGCCGTCGGCGCGCAGGATGTGGATCAGTTCGCCATCGACCTTGACTTCCAGCTCGATCATGCGGCCGATGTCGCCCTTGTTGACCACCACGTCATTCAGCGCCAGCGTCTGAAAGGCCCGCTCGCCGTCACGCAGCACTTCGGCGTTGAGCAGGAACCTCTTCTCGCGGGAAAACTTCCCCGCCAGCAATGCAGTGATGCTCTCGATCATGGTGCCGAGCGCGATGTCGGTCATGAAGCCGAGCCGTCCCTGATTGACGCCGACCAGCGGCACCTCGAACTCGGCCAGGTGCCGCGCCGCATTCAGCATGGTGCCGTCGCCGCCAAGAATCACGGCAAGTTCGGCGCGGGCACCGATCACCGGGTAGCTGGCTACCGCATAACCGTTGGTACCCACCGCCGTTGCAGTATCTTCTTCGAGCAGCACCTCAACCCCGCGCTCGCTCAGAAACGTGGCGAGCACGCGCAGCGATTCGGCAATTTCCCGGCTCTGATATTTGCCGATCAGGGCGATGGTATGAAATGCGGTGTTCATCGGGCTGATTAAACCATATCAGAGCGCAGAGCACAGAACACCGGAGACAGAATTTTGCCGCGCTTCGCGCCTCACGGGCGGCTATTTGCCGCCACCAGAACGGCTGTCCCCTGTCTTCTGTCCTCTGAAATGACTAGAATCCCTGCCATGCTCGACTATCGCGCACAAACCCTGCTGAAAACCCTGATCGAACGCTATATCGCCGAAGGTCAGCCCGTCGGTTCGCGCACGCTTTCGAAATACTCGGGCCTGGAACTCTCCCCGGCGACGATCCGCAATGTCATGTCGGATCTGGAAGAGATGGGCTTCATCGCCAGCCCGCACACCTCGGCCGGACGCGTGCCAACGCCGCTGGGCTACCGGCTCTTCGTCGATTCCCTGTTGACGGTGCGGCCCCTGCAAGGCAGCGAACTTTTCGAGATCCAGGAAGCCATCCAGCCCGACCAGCCGCAACTGGTAATCAGCCACGCGTCGCAATTGCTGTCGCAACTCACCGCCTTTGCCGGCGTGGTGGTCGCGCCGCGCCGCCAGCAGCCGCGCATCCGCCAAATCGAGTTTCTCAGCCTGTCCGAAAAGCGCATTCTGCTGATCATCGTCACCGCCGACGGCGACGTGCAGAACCGCATCCTGTTTACCCAGCGCCATTACAGCCCATCCGAACTGGTCATGGCAGCGAATTACCTGAACCAGAACTGCCTCGGGCTCGACTTCGACCAGGTGCGCGCGCGCGTGGTGGAAGAACTGCGCCAGTTGCGCGCCGACATCTCCGAGTTGATGACCGCTGCGCTCGACGCCGGCAACCAGGCCATCGCCGACACCTCGACGCAATACGTCATCAGCGGCGAGAAGAACCTGCTCGGCGTCGAAGATCTGTCGTCCAACATGACCCGCTTGCGGCGCGTCTTCGATCTGTTCGAGCAAAGGACCGGATTGGCCCAGTTGCTGGAGCTATCCAGCCGCGCCGAGGGCGTCCAGGTCTTCATCGGCGGCGAATCCGGCATCGCGTCGCTGGACGAATGCAGCGTGGTCGCGGCGCCCTACGAGGTCGACGGCCAGATCGTCGGCACCATCGGCGTCATCGGCCCGACACGGATGGCCTACGAGCGCGTCATTCCGATCGTCGACATCACTGCCAAGCTGCTTTCTTCGGCACTTTCCACGCCATAAACATGCCCCGCTACGCTCCCGAACCCGCGCAACACCACGGTGCCCCGCACCGTACCGCCGTCTTGCTGGTGAATCTGGGCACGCCTGCGGCGCCGACCGCGGCCGCACTGCGCCCTTATCTCAAGCAGTTTCTCTGGGACCCGCGCGTCGTCGAGATCCCGCGTCCGGTCTGGTGGCTGATTCTCAACGGCATCATCCTCAACCTGCGCCCGGCCAAGTCGGCGGCGAAGTACGCCAAGATATGGATGCTCGACGGTTCGCCGCTGAAGGTGCACACCGAGCGGCAGGCCAAGCTGCTCAAGGGCTGGCTGGGCCAAGCCGGCGCTGCGGAAATTGTGGTGGGGTGGGCCATGCGCTACGGTCAACCCTCGATCGGCAGTGCCCTCGACCAGTTCAAGCGCGATGGCGTCGAGCGCGTGCTGGTTGTGCCGCTGTACCCGCAATACGCGGCCAGCGCCACTGCCAGCGTGATGGATGACGTGGCCGACTGGATCAAGCGCAGCCGCAACCCGCCGGAACTGCGCTTCATCAAACATTTCCACGATCACCCCGGCTACATCGCCGCGCTGGCCGCCAGCATCAGCGAACACTGGGCGGCCAATGGCCGGCCTGACAAGCTCGTAATGAGTTTTCATGGGGTGCCGCGCCGTTCGCTCGATCTGGGCGACCCCTACCATTGCGAATGCCAGAAAACCGGGCGCCTGCTGGCAGAAGCGCTGGGACTGAGCGAGAACAACTGCCTGATCACCTTCCAGTCACGCTTCGGCAAGGCCGAGTGGCTGCAACCGTATACTCAGCCGACCCTGGAGAAGCTAGCGCGCGACGGCACGGCACGAGTCGACGTCGTCTGCCCCGGCTTCGTTGCCGATTGCCTGGAAACCCTGGAAGAAATCGCGCTGGAATGCAAGGCGGCGTTTCTCTCGTCCGGCGGCAAGGAATTTCACTACATTCCCTGCCTCAACGAGCGGCCCGACTGGATCACCGCACTGCGTGACCTGGTTTCGACCCATCTCTCGGGCTGGCCGGTCGCCGCTCAGTCCGATACTGCAGCGACTGCGCGCGCCAAGGCATTGGGCGCAAAGACCTGAGTCAGCTTTTTCAAGAAAACTGCAGTAGTCGGCGCTTGCCGGCCCGCGCAGCGGAATTCCCGGCAGACAGAGTCCGACACGCCGAAATAGGGTCCCCCTGACGGTCAGATATCCCAACTCCATACCGCTACTTATCGGTTGCGATCTCTGTGGCTGAAAGCCGAGTTCGGCTGCGCAACTTGGAATGAACTGCGGATTTTTCGGTACAGCCCATCATCCGCAGTCGGCTACTGCGCCAGCCGACGTCTTGCGGGCTAGTCTTGCCCGGATTTGCGCTACATCAAACTCGGACCATTGAGGCTTCACGCGAGAGCGAGTATGGAGTATTGTCAAACGACAATTTTGTACCTGTGACTCGGGCCATGAACAGCAAACCCCCGGACGCGAACTCGTCATCCGCCGTCCTTCGCAACGCGGTGCTTGCCGCGCTGGCTTGGACGGTGATATTGACCGGGTCGCTGGCTTGGTATCTGGTAAGCAGCGACCAGTACACTCTCGCCATCGCCCACCGCGAAGCGGCCGCCTATATCGCCAAGGATAACGCCTTACGCGCCTGGGTCACTTTCCATGGCGGCGTCTATGTCCCGCCGACCGAGACAACGCCGCCGAATCCCTATCTGGCCGGAGTACCGGATCGCGACCTGGAAACGCCGTCCGGCAAGAAGCTGACCCTGATGAATTCGGCCTATGTCCTGCGCCAACTCCACGCCCATTTCGCCGGGCCGTTCGGCGAGAAGGGGCGCCTCACCAGCCTGCAACCACTCAATCCGATCAACGCCCCTGACGACTGGGAGCGTTCTGCGCTGCTGCGCTTCGAGGACGGGACACGCGAAGTGTCGACGGTCAGCGATCTCGGCGGCATACCCCATTTACGCGTGATGCAGCCCTTGATCGTCGAGCAAAGTTGCCTTAAATGCCACGGCAGTCAAGGCTACAAGGTCGGCGACGTGCGCGGCGGAATTGCCGTATCGGTATCCCTTGAACCGTTCTACGCGGACTCCGATCGGACGCATCGCAATCTCATCGCCGGTTATGCCGCCGGATGGCTTATCGGCCTGATGGGTATCGGTTTTCTGACGCGTCAAAGCCGGCAGCGCGAGCGGGAACGCAAGGTGGCGGAAGACATCCTGCGCAACAACGAATCAAGCCTGGCGGAAGCCCAGCGCATTGCGCGGCTGGGAAACTGGGAACTCGATCTGGTCAGCAACGTGCTGACCTGGTCGCCGGAAATCTATCGAATCTTCGAGATCGATCCACAGGAATTCGGTGCTTCCTACGACGCCTTTCTTGCTGCGATCCATCCTGACGATCGGGCGATGGTCAACCAAGCCTATACAGAATCGGTGGCGAGCCGTAAGCCCTACGACATCGTGCATCGACTGTTGATGAAGGATGGCCGGATCAAGTACGTCAATGAAAAATGCGAAACCCACTACGGGGCCGACGGCAAGGCGCTGCGTTCCATGGGCACCGTGCATGACATTACCGAGCGCCAGCGCAGCGAGGAACAGGTTCGCGCACTTAATCAGGAACTGGAAGAGCGTGTAAAAGAACGCACGGTACAGCTCGAAACCGCGAACAAGGAACTCGAGGCCTTCGCCTATTCCGTTTCCCACGATTTGCGGGCGCCCTTGCGCGCCATTGACGGCTTTTCGCACATGCTGCTCGAAGACTATACCGACAAGCTCGATGCCGACGGCCAGCATTATCTCGATGTGGTGCGCGCCAACACGGTCAAGATGGGGCAACTGATCGACGACATCCTGAGTTTCTCGCGGATGAACCGCCGCGACATCGAAACAGCGGATCTCGACATCGGGGCATTGGCGCAGTCGGTGTTCGAGGAACTGCGGGCTGCCACGCCCGGACGCATGCTGCGGCTGGAACTCGGCGATCTGCCAGCGGCGCGGGCCGATCGGGCAATGATACGGCAGGTGCTGACCAACCTGATTTCGAACGCGATCAAGTTCACCGGGCCGCGAGCGGAGGCCGTGATCGAGATCGGCGGCACTGCCGACGCCGACGAAAACCACTACTACATCCGCGACAACGGCGTCGGTTTCGACATGCAATACGTAGACAAGCTGTTCGGCGTTTTTCAGCGCCTGCACACGGCGGAAGAGTTCGAGGGAACCGGCATCGGTCTGGCCATCGTCAAACGCATCGTCACCCGCCACGGCGGACGCGTATGGGCGGAAAGCAAACTCGATGGCGGCACAACGATTCACTTCACCCTGCCGCGAGCGGGTGTCCGTGACAGAAAGCAAGGCGACAATGTCCAGCGCTGACGTGGTGCGACCTCCGGATGCCGCAGCATCTTCCGCTCCAGTCGTAAGGTGGGTGGTGGCGGGCGTTGCGCTGATCAACCTGTTCGTCTTCGGCTTCGTGGCTCTTTTTCTTTATCAAAATTACGTGGAGTCGGAGCGAAGCGCCGAGCTTACGGCACAGAATCTATCCCGGTTGCTGGCGCAGGACATCGCCGGGGACATGGACAAAGTGGATCTGACGCTGGTGTCTGCCGCCGACGAAGTGCAACGTCAGCTCACCGGCGGTGACATCGACAGGCAGGCGCTGAACGCGTTTCTGGAGCGACAGCAAAGGCGCCTGCCCACCATCTTCAGCCTGCGTATCACCGATGCCAATGGCATCGTCTTGCTGGGGTCCGACGTTGATCCGGCCGCCCGGCAGAACAATTCGGATCGCGAGTACTTCGTTCGCCAGCGCGATGCTCCCGGGGCCGGGCTGGTGATTGTCAAGCCCGTGTTTACCCGCCTCGACAAGAGATGGGCCATCCCCGTGTCACGCCCGATTCGTCTGCCGGACGGATCGTTCGGCGGGGTCGTCTACGCGAATATTTCACTGGATCATGTCGCCAACACTCTTGCCACCATCGACGTCGGCCAGCATGGCTCCGTATCCCTGCGCGATGTGGAACAAAGAGTCCTCGCCGTCTATCCGGTGCCTGTGGACATAGACAAAGTCATCGGCGAGAAACTCGCCATTCCCGAATTGCAGGAACTGATCCGGACCGGTCGCGACGCCGGAACCTACGTCACCGCTCACACGGTCGACGGCGTCGAACGGAAATTCGCCGCGAACAGGCTGCCCGATTATCCTCTCTACGTCGTCGTTGGCAGGGCCACCGAGGAATACATGGCCCGGTGGCGGGATCAGGCCCTCAAGACCGCACTGCTGGCGGTGCTGTTCTGCCTGACCACCCTGGTATCGTCGTGGCTGGCCTACCGTGGCTGGCGGCGTCAGCAGGTCGCCACGATGGAATTGGCGCGCGAGGAAGAAAAGTTCCACACCGTGGCCGACTATACCTACGACTGGGAATACTGGGAGGGGCCGGCGCAGGAAATACTCTTCATGTCGCCATCATGCGAGCGGGTGACGGGATATTCCCCGTCCGAGTTCCTTGCCGAACCGGATCTGCTCTACCGGATTACTCTTCCCGAGGATCTGCACCTGATGACAGCCCATCGGCATGATGTCGAACACGAAGATCAAGCGGCAGTGGATTTTCGCATCGTGCGACGGGATGGCGAGATTCGCTGGATTGCCCACGGCTGCCGCGCGGTGTTTGGGCATAACGGCAAGTTCATGGGGCGCCGGGTCAATAACCGCGACGTCACCGAGCGCAAGCAAGTCGAGCATGAGATGCGCCTGGCCTATGCCTACAATCGCAGTTTGATCGAGGCGAGCGTGGATCCGCTGGTGACGATCGGGCCCGATGGCAAGATTACCGACGTCAATTCGGCGACGGAGGCGGTCACCGGCCGGGCCAGAAACGAGCTGATCGGCACGGAGTTCTCGGACTATTTCTCCGATCCGGCCCATGCCCGCGCCGGCTATCAGCAGGTATTCCGCGAGGGCCGGGTGCGCGACTACGAACTGGAGCTTCGTCACCGCGACGGGCATTTGACGCCGGTCCGCTACAACGCCTCGATCTATCGCGACGATGCCGGACAGATATTGGGGGTATTCGCCGCAGCACGGGATATTTCGGAGCAAAGGCAAGCCGAGGCGGCGGTGCACCGGCTCAACGACGAGCTCGAACAGCGGGTGGCGCAACGTACCGCTGAGCTGGAAGCCGCCAACAAGGAACTTGAAGAATTTTCCTATTCGATTTCCCACGACTTGCGCACGCCCTTGCGCGCCATTTCCGGATTCGCCCAGATCCTTGTCGACGAACATTCCACCAGCCTCGACAGCGAAGGCCTGCGCCTGCTCGACGTGGTCGGCACCAACACGGCGCGTATGGGCCAGCTGATCGACGAATTGCTCGAGTTTCTGCAACTCGGTCGACGCCCAATGGAATTCGGGCCGGTGGATACGGTACAGTTGGTCGAGGAAGTCTTCGCCGAGTTGCAGGCGTCGGTGCCGGAGCGCAGGCTGCAACTGGAATTGAAGAATCCGCCAGCGCTGTGGGGAGACCGGACCATGATCCGTCGTCTGCTGAAAAACCTCGTGTCGAATGCGATCAAATTCACCCGGCCGCGGCGGCAAGCGGTCATCGAAGTGGGTGGCAGCCGCGACGCCCATGAAGGTCATTACTGGGTCAAGGACAACGGCGTCGGCTTCGACATGAAGTATGTGGACAAGCTGTTCCGGGTCTTCGAGCATGCGCACCCGGCAGGACAGTTCGAGGGCAGCGGTACCGGACTGGCAATGGTCAGGCGCATCGTCGCGCGCCACGGCGGCCGCGTCTGGGCCGAAGGACAGGTCGACACCGGCTCGACCTTCCATTTCACCTTGCCGATAAAGGAGGCACCCAATGGCACATGAAGATGATATCGTCGAAATTCTGCTGGTGGAGGACACGCCGGCCGATGCAGAACTAACCATCCGTGCGCTGAAGAAGCACAGCCTGGTCAATAGCCTGGTCTGGGTAAAAGATGGCGCCGAAGCCCTCGATTTCTTGTTTGCCACCGGTGCCTATGCCGGGCGCGACTTCGGCTGCCAGCCAAAGGTTGTGCTGCTCGATCTGCGCCTGCCGCGTGTCAGCGGCATCGAGGTGCTGCGCCGGATCAAGAACGACGAGCGCACCCGCACGATTCCGGTCGTGGTGCTGACCTCCTCGAAGGAAGATGTCGATATCGAGGAGTGCTACAAGCTCGGGGTTAACAGCTACATTACCAAGCCGGTATCCTTCGACGAATTCGTCAAGGTAGTGGGCGAACTCGGCCTGTACTGGCTGCTGCTGAACAAAATCCCTCACGAGTGAAGAAAATGACGGATGAGTTGAAGATCCTGATGCTGGAGGACGACCCGGTCGACGCCGAGCTCGCTACGCGGGCGCTGAACAAAGCCGGCATAGCCTTTTCATCCATGCGCGTAGACACCAGGGACGCCTTCGTCGCCGCGTTGGTGGAATTTCGGCCCGACATCATCCTGGCCGACTACCATCTGCCGACCTTCGACGGGATGGCGGCGCTGGTCATCGCGGTGGAGCAGACGCCGGACGTGCCCTTCATTTTCGTCTCGGGGGCCATGGGCGAAGAGTTTGCGATCGAGACCCTGCACCAGGGCGCGGCGGACTACGTTATCAAGGACCGCCTCGGCAAGCTCGCCCCGGCGGTCAGTCGCGCCTTGCAGGAAGCCAGGGAACGCCGCCTGCGCCACCGCGCCGAGGCCGAGTTGGCGGCCAGCGAGGAGCGTTTTCGCAAAGTGGCCGCGTCGGCCCAGGACGGGCTGATCATCGTCGACCAGGACGGGTTGATCACCTACTGGAACCCTGCAGCAGAAAAAATATTCGGCTACACCTCTGGCGAAACCCTCGGCCAGCCGTTACACGAACTGCTGGCGCCCGCGCGCTATCACGACGCCTTCCGCGCGGGCTGGGGGCACTTCCGCGCGACCGGCCAGGGAGCGGTAATCGGCCACACTCTGGAAATGTCTGCCTTGCACAAGGACGGCGAGGAGTTTCCGGTCGAGTTGTCGATTTCCTCGGTGACAATCAACGGGCGCTGGCACGCCACGGGCATCCTGCGCGACATTTCCGAGCGGCGCCGGGCCGAGGCGGTGCGCCGCGAACTGGCCGCGATCGTCGAATCATCCGAGGATGCCATCATCGGCGCGGCGATAGATGGCCGCATCACGTCCTGGAACAACGGCGCCGCGAAGATATACGGCTACAGCGCAACTGAGACCATCGGCCAATCGGCGAAGATGCTGGTACCGGAGGAGCGCCAGCATGAGATCGACGATCTGATAGACATTCTCGGTAGCGGCAGGAGCGTCGCGCAGCACGAGACATCGCGGCGGCGCAAGGATGGCCGGCTGATCGACGTATCCGTGTCGCTCTCGCCGATCCGCGACACGTCGGGAACGATCAGCGGCATTTCCACCATCGCCCGCGACATCACCGAACTCAAGGCCGCCGAGCGGGCCCTGCAGCGCAGTAACCGGTTTCTGCGAACTCTGAGCCGCTGCAACGAAACCCTGGTTCATGCCACGGATGAATTCGGGCTGCTCGATGACATGTGCCGCGTGGTGGTGGAAGCGGGCGGCTTTCCAATGGCCTGGGTAGGCTACGTCGTCAACGATCCGGGCCAGACCATCCGGCCGATGGCGCAATTCGGCGAGCGCGCCGCCGAATACGTGGCTACCCTCAACAAGACCTGGGCCGACTCCGAACGGGGCCAGGGGCCGACCGGCCGCGCCGTACGCACGGGGCAGGTCCAGATGGCGAAGGATATCGCCACCGACGCGACCTACGCCCCGTGGCGTGCACGGGCGCTGGAATTCGGCTACCGTTCGAGCGTTGCCCTGCCGCTCGCCACGGATAAGGGAGTGATCGGTACCCTCAACATCTATGCGGCGGAGATCGACGTGTTTGCCGAGGAGGAAATCGCCCTGCTGGCCGAACTCGCCGCCGACCTGGCCTTCGGCATTGTCACGGTGCGCACCCGTGCCAAGCAACTGGAGAGCGCCCGCACGCTGGCGAAGGCCCTCGAGAATACGATCCAGGCGATCGCCACGACGATCGAGACACGCGACCCTTACACGGCGGGGCACCAACAGCGGGTGAGCCGGCTGGCGGCAGCCATTGCCCGCGAAATGGGCCTCGACGAAGCGCGGGTGACCGGCGTCCAGCGCGGCGCCGAGATTCACGATATCGGCAAGATCTATGTGCCGGCGGAAATCCTGAATCGTCCGGGAAAGCTCAGCGACATCGAGTTCTCGATGATCAAGACCCATCCCCAGGTCGGCTACGACATCATCAAGGAGATCGATTTCCCCTGGCCGATCGCCGAGATGATCCTCCAGCATCACGAACGGCTGGACGGTAGCGGTTATCCGCATGGTCTGACGGGCAACGCAATCTCACTGGAGGCGAAGATCATCGCCGTTGCCGACGTCGTCGAGGCGATGATGAACCACCGCCCCTACCGCGCTGCGCTGGGCCTCGACTCGGCACTGGAGGCGATCGACCGGGGCAGCGGCCGGCTGTTCGATGCGGCGGCGGTCGCGGCCTGCACCCGGCTGCTGGGCAGCGGCGACTTTGTTGTCTGACACGGATTTCTGGCGAGACGCGAGCGAAGCCACGTCTTGAATTTACCGACGACAACCATATATCAGTAAGACCTGATATATGGAGCATGTCATGTCCGAGCCGTTGATCGTCGTTTGTCCCCACTGCCACGCAGCCAATCGCGTGCCTGCCGAGCGCCTTGCCGATGGGGCTACCTGCGGCAAGTGCAAGGCCCGCCTGTTCAGCGGCGAGCCGGTCGAACTCTCCGCAGCGAACTTCGATACCCACGCCGGACGGTCCGACATTCCCCTGCTGGTCGATTTCTGGGCGCCCTGGTGCGGCCCCTGTCGCACCATGGCTCCGGCCTTCGCCCAGGCGGCGAAACAACTCGAGCCGGAGTTCCGTCTGGCGAAAGTGAATACCGAGGAAGAACAGCAGCTCGCAGCACGCTTCGGCATTCGCTCGATTCCGACGCTGGCCCTGTTCAGGAATGGCCGCGAGGTCGCGCGGCAGGCCGGAGCGATGGATGCCGCCAGTCTGATGCGCTGGGTTCGCAGTCAGAAATAATTGTTCAAGGCGGCACTTGAAGCCACCCGATTCACCCTCATTTAGATGAGGTTTCTTCCGGAGCCTGACCCATGCCGCATAAGTCACACACCCACCGCACCGCGCAGGACACCGAAGCCTTGCCGGACTCGGACCAGCCCGACCTCGGCACCGTACCGCCAGCGCCGACTCCTGATGCGGCACAGGGAAGCACGGTGATGCCGAGTCTTGAAGAAATGCTCCAAAACGCCGAACTCAAGGCCGCCGAGCATCACGATGCCTGGTTGCGTGCCAAGGCCGAGACCGAGAACGTGCGACGTCGCGCCCAGGAAGATATCGGCAAGGCCGGCAAGTTCGCCGTCGAGAAATTCTCCGGAGAGATGCTGGCGGTCAAGGACAGCCTCGAAGCGGCGCTGGCCAGCGAAAACCAGAGCGCCGAACACCTCAAGGCCGGCGTCGAGGTGACCCTCAAGCAGCTGATTGCGGCGTTCGAGAAATCCGGCCTGGTCGAGATCAATCCGCTCGGCGAAAAGTTCGATCCGCACCTGCACCAGGCCATCAGCCAGATCGAGGCGGCGGACGCCGCAACCGAAGCCAATACCGTGCTCACCGTCCTGCAGAAGGGCTATACCCTGCACGGACGCGTGATCCGCCCCGCGCTGGTGGTGGTTTCCAAGGCAAAGGCTTGAAGCCGCGCGCAATACCCCCATATCAGGCGTAGAGATTCGCTGCGGAAGATCCCCGGCGAGCAACATTCAAGAAAAGGGAAATAACATGGGCAAGATTATCGGCATCGACCTCGGCACCACCAACAGCTGCGTCGCCATCATGGAAGGCGGCAAGCCGAAAGTCATCGAAAATTCGGAAGGTGCACGCACCACACCGTCGATCGTGGCCTACACGGACGATGGCGAGATTCTTTGCGGTGCATCGGCCAAGCGTCAGGCGGTGACCAATTCGAAAAACACCCTGTTTGCCGTCAAACGCCTGATCGGCCGCCGCTTCGAAGAGAAGGAAGTGCAAAAGGACATCAACATGATGCCCTTCAAGATCGTCAAGGCCGGCAATGGTGACGCCTGGGTCGAAGTCCGCAACGACAAGATGGCGCCGCCGCAGATTTCCGCCGAAGTGCTGCGCAAGATGAAGAAGACCGCCGAAGACTACCTCGGCGAGGAAGTCACCGAGGCCGTGATCACCGTGCCCGCCTACTTCAACGACAGCCAGCGCCAGGCCACCAAGGATGCCGGCCGCATTGCCGGCCTCGATGTCAAGCGCATCATCAACGAACCGACCGCGGCCGCACTGGCCTTCGGCATGGACAAGCAGGAAGGCGACCGCAAGATTGCCGTGTATGACTTGGGCGGCGGCACCTTCGACATCTCCATCATCGAGATTGCCGAACTCGACGGCGAGCACCAGTTCGAGGTGTTGTCCACCAACGGCGACACCTTCCTCGGCGGCGAAGACTTCGACCAGCGCCTGATCGACTACGTGGTCACCGAGTTCAAGAAGGAACAGGGCGTCGATCTGAAGAACGACGTGCTGGCCCTGCAACGCCTCAAGGAAGCCGCGGAGAAGGCCAAGATCGAGCTGTCCTCCAGCCAGCAGACCGAATTCAACCTGCCCTACATCACGGCCGATGCCACCGGGCCGAAGCACCTGGCGATGAAGCTGACCCGCGCCAAATACGAATCACTGGTGGAAGACCTGATCGAGCGCACCATCGAACCTTGCCGCATCGCCATCAAGGATGCCGGCGTCAAGGTCTCGGACCTCACCGACGTGATTCTGGTCGGCGGCATGACGCGCATGCCCAAGGTACAGGACAAGGTCAAGGAATTCTTCGGCAAGGAACCCCGCCGTGACGTCAACCCGGACGAAGCCGTCGCGGTCGGCGCCGCAATTCAGGGCGGCGTGCTGCAAGGCGAGGTCAAGGACGTGCTGTTGCTCGACGTCTGCCCGCTCAGCCTGGGCATCGAAACCCTGGGTGGCGTGATGACCAAGCTGATCACCAAGAACACCACGATTCCGACCAAGACCAGCCAGACCTTCTCCACCGCCGACGACAATCAAAGCGCCGTGACCATTCACGTGATGCAAGGCGAGCGCGAAATGGCCAGCGGCAACAAGAGCCTCGGCCAGTTCAACCTGTCCGATATTCCGCCCTCGCCGCGCGGCATGCCGCAGATCGAAGTCACCTTCGACATCGACGCCAATGGCATCCTGCACGTTTCAGCCAAGGACAAGGGCACCGGCAAGGAAAACAAGATCACCATCAAGGCCAACTCGGGACTGTCCGAAACCGAGATCCAGAACATGGTGAAGGACGCCGAAGCCCACGCCGAAGAAGACCACAAGACTCGCGAACTGGTCGACGCGCGCAACCAGTGCGATGCCATGGTGCATTCGATCAAGAAGTCGCTTGCCGAACACGGCGACAAGCTCGGCGCCGACGAAAAGGCTGGCATCGAAGCCGCCATCAAGGAAGCCGAAGACGTGCTGAAGGAAGGCGACAAGGCGGCCATCGAAGCCAAGACCGAAGCGCTGGCGAAGGCCTCGCAGAAGCTCGGCGAAAAGATCTACGGTGACGCACAGGGCGCGGCGGGCGCGGCTGGAGCGGGCGGTGCGGCAGGGGCCGGCGGCGAGGCGAAGAAGGATGACAGCGATGTCGTCGATGCAGAGTTCACCGAAGTCAAAGACAAGAAGTAAGACCTGTTAGCCACAGAGGGCACAGAGAGAAGTCTCTGTGCCCTCTGTGTTCTCTGTGTTCTCTGTGGCTGAAAACTGATGGCTAAACGCGACTACTACGAAATCCTCGGCGTCAACCGCGACGCTGCCGAGGCGGACATAAAAAAGGCCTATCGCAAGCTGGCCATGAAGCACCATCCCGACCGCAATCCGGACAACCCGAAATCCGAAGAACAGTTCAAGGAAGCCAAGCAGGCCTACGAAATTCTTTCCGATGCGCAGAAGCGCGCGGCCTATGACCAATACGGCCATGCCGGGGTCGACCAGCAGGGCGCCGGCGGTGCCGGCATGGGCGGCTTCGCCGATGCCTTCTCGGACATCTTCGGCGACATCTTCGGTGGCGGCGGCGCACGCGGCGGCGGACGCTCCAACGTCTATCGCGGCGCCGACCTGCGCTACAACCTCGAAGTCACGCTGGAAGACGCCGCACGCGGCACCGAAACCCGCATCCGCATCCCGACCATGGCGGAATGCGAAACCTGCAGCGGCAGCGGCGCCAAGAAAGGCACCGAACCCAAGACCTGCCCGACCTGCGGCGGCCACGGCCAGGTACGCATGCAGCAGGGCTTCTTCTCGATCCAGCAAACCTGCCCGAAGTGCCACGGCACCGGCCGCTACATCCCCGACCCCTGCGGCACCTGCCACGGCACCGGCCGCGTCAAGCAGCACAAGACGCTGTCCGTCAAGATTCCGGCGGGGATCGACGAAGGCGATCGGATCCGGCTCACCGGCGAGGGCGAGCCCGGGGTCAATGGCGGCCCGCCGGGCGACCTCTACGTCCAGCTTCACCTCAAGGCGCACGCGGTATTCCAGCGCGACCATGACGACCTGCATTGCGAGATGCCCCTTAGCTTTGCCACGGCGGCGCTCGGCGGCGAAATCGAAATACCGACGCTCGACGGCGTTGCCAAACTCAAGGTGCCGGCCGAAACGCAGACCGGCAAGGTATTCCGCCTGCGCGGCAAAGGCATCAAGGGCGTCCGCTCCGTCAGCCGGGGCGACCTGCTCTGCCATGTCGTGCTGGAAACCCCGGTCAGCCTCACCGACCGGCAGAAGGAACTGCTGCAGGAGTTCGAAGTAATCAGTCAGGCCAACGCCCAACGGCACAGCCCGCGCGCGCAAGGCTGGCTGGACCGGGTCAAGGATTTCTTCAGCAGCTGAACACCCCAGTCCAAAAGTCGGCGCTGGCGGCACGGCGACTCGGCGTCAGTTAGCGGCTGCGGGAGGCAGAGCCAGGAATCGTGTTTCGAAGATCTCCGCCGGCACCGGTTTGCTGAACAGGAAGCCCTGCATTTCATCGCAGTCCAGCAAGCGCAGCAGGCGCGACTGCTCCTCGGTTTCGACGCCCTCCGCCACCACCTTGAGTTTCAGCGAGTGCGCCAGGTCGATGATGGTGGACACCAGCGCCAGTCCCTGCGGCCCGGCCGTCATGTCGATCACGAATGAGCGGTCGATCTTCAGCGTATCCACCGGCAGTTTGGCGAGATAGCTGAGCGAGGAGAAGCCGGTGCCGAAGTCGTCGATGGCGATGCTGATATCGAGGCCGCGGATCGCCTGCAGGCGCACGATATTTTGCTTGATGTCCTCCATGATCAGGCTTTCCGTGATCTCCAGTTCCAGTCCCGCTGCCGCATTCGCGTCGATGCCGATTGCCTGCTCGATCTCGGCGATGAATTCGCGGCGGCGCAACTGCAGCGCTGAGACGTTCACCGCGATGCGCACGGCCGGCAGTCCTGCCGCACGCCAGCGCAGGTAGTCGGCGATGGCCTGGTTCAGCGCCCAGCGCCCGACCTCGTAGATCAATCCGGTTTCTTCCAGGATCGGGATGAAGCGGCCCGGCGGCACCAGGCCCGTGCGCGGATCGTTCCAGCGAATCAGTGCCTCGGCACTGGTGACCTTGCCGCTCGCGAGGTTCACCTTGGGCTGGTAATGCAGCACGAATTCCCCATTGTCGAGCGCCTGGCGCAGCTGGTTTTCCAGCGCGACCTTGCCGGCCACCAGTTCGGTCATCTGCTGTGCATAGAACAGGTAGCGCTCCCCGCCCGCCTTGGCCTTCTTCAGCGCGGCCTCGGCGTTCCTGAACAAGGTTTCGGCATCGGCACCGTCGTCCGGGAATCGTGCGACCCCAATCTTGAAGGTGACGCGAAACTCGGCGTCATTGAGGCGGAACGGATGGTTCACAAGCGCCTCCATCCATGTCTCCAGAAGCCGCCCCAGATTGCCACCCTGCTTTTCTTCCGGCAGCACTGCGGCAAAATGGTCCGCACCGATGTGCGCCAGCAGGTTGGCATCGCCCGCCCGGCTCGTCAGCCACTCCGCCACCTGCCTCAGGAGCGCATCGCCGGCCGGCCGGCCGAGGCTGTCGTTGATGTTCTTGAAGCGCTCCAGATCGATCAGGAACACGGCAACATGATGGCCGCCGCTGGCCGCGCTGTGCAGGTACTGCGTCACCCGGTCGAGAAACAGGTTGCGGTTCGCCAGTCCCGTCAGTTCGTCGTAGTAGGCCATGAAATCGAGCCGCTCCTGCCTGCCGATGTGCTCTATCGCGAACGCGATATCGCCGGCCAGTTCGCTCAATAGCTTCAACTCCTCTTCGCGGAAGAATTCGCTCTCGCCGGCATACAGCGTAAGTATGCCCACCGCTTGATCCGACACGACAAGCGGCAGGATGGCCATGGACCCGATTTCGGCTGCGACAAGCCTCTCGCGGAACACCACCGTCGAATCGCGTTCCAGATCGCTAACCACGACGACGGTCTTTTTCGTCATCGCCCGCGTGGTCAGCGGTATTCCCGGCGAGCCAAGCTCATTCACCGAGTAGCGCTCTGCAAGGGCGGCCAGGAGCTCGTCGTTCATGCCGGCCGAGGCGGCCGGCATGATTTTCATCACTCGCAGATCAAGCACGCCGAGCCAGGCCATACGAAATCCGCCGGCCTCGACCGCGATGCGGCACGCCTCCTGGAACAGTTCTTCACGGTCGCGCGCGCGCACGATCAGCGTGTTGACACCGCTCAGCATGGCATAGACGCGGTTCAGGTAGGCGATCCTGGCTTCCGTCTTCTTGCGTTCGGTGATGTCTTGTATGAACCCGTGCCACACGACGCTGCCATCGGCCTCGCGCTGCGGCAGCGAATGCGCCTCGACCCAGACTTCCCCCCGCTCTGTTCGACGCACCCGGAACTCGATCCGCGAAGGAGCCAGGGTGCGCGCGGTTTCGGCGATCACTTCATTCACGTGCCCGATGTCGTCCGGGTGGATCATGGAAAAGACCGGCGTCGCGTCTTCGATGACATCGGCGGGTTCCAGGTCGAAGATCTCCTTCAGTGCTCCACTGACATAGGGCAACGCGATGGAGCCGTCGGGACGCAACTGCAAGGAGTAAATCAGCCCGGGCACCGAAGCGGCAATCCGGACCAGCTGGTCTTGCAGCCGGATGCGCTCGCGGACCGCCTCCTCGGCCAGTTTGCGCTCACCGATATCGCGGAAATACACCGCCAGGCCCTGCTTGGATGGATAGGCGCGGACGCTGAACCAGGTGCCGAGTGGCGCGTAGAACTGCTCGAACTCCACACTTTGCTGGTCCTCGATCGCACGGTGGTATTCGCGGTCGAACATTGAGCCGACAGCGGAAGGAAACTCCACCCATAAATCCTGCCCGATCAGTTCCTCCCGAGTGCGCGCCAGCAGTCGCTCCGCCTCGCGGTTGAGGAAGGTGAAGCGCCACGCCTGGTCGACGGTAAAGAACGCATCCGTGATGCTCTCGAGCGTCGTCGTGAGCCGCTCGGCCAGTTGACGCGTCGCTTCCTCCGCGCGCTGGCGTTCGCTGACGTCGCGCACACTGGCGACTCGATAGCTGCGGTCGAGCTCGACGTGCCTTACATTGACCTCCACGGGGAAAGTGGAATCGTCTTTCCTTCGATGAACGGTGTTCAGGCGTGCGAATCCCGCCGTGCGTAACTGCTCTTTGACCTTGTCCTCCACAGATCGATCCAGCGTGGGATCGATATCGCGAACAGTCATGGCAAGCAATTCCTGCCGGCTGTAACCAAGATCCTGACACGCCCGGTCATTTACGTCGAGCAATTGCAGGGTTGTCGGATCGGACACTTCGATTGCATCGCTGGATTGGTCTATCAAGGCGCGAAAGAGCTTGAGCTCGCGGTCCGCCTTTTTCCTTACGGTGATGTCGCGCGCGGTGATGACGATGCCGCAAACCTCCGGGATATCCAGGCAATTCTTGGCAACGAACTCGGCGTCAATCACCGCGCCGTCTACCCGGCGCAGGCGCAACTCGGCGCTGAGAATCTTGCCTGGAGCGCGCAGCACCTCGCCGAGAGCGCGCTGCGCAATGGGAATGTCTTCGGGTGCCAGGAACTGCATTATCTCGTGCTCGAGCAGGTCGTCCGCCTTGTATCCGGTAAGGTTTGCGCCGGATTCACTGCGATAAATAATCTTCCCGGCGGGATCGATGACAAAGAAGGCGTCCGCCGAACTCTCGATCAGGCTGCGAAAGCGCCGCTCGCTGGTTTGGACCGCATCCCTGATCCGGTTGCGCTCGGTGACGTCCTGCAGCACGTGGAACGAATAGAGGTATTCGCCCCGATCGTTCGTGACTGCGAAAGAGCGCGAAGCATAGGCTTCGCCAGTGGTCAGAGCAAACTCCTCCTCCTTCCAGCCCTGGAGTCCTTCTGTGATGGCGCGGCAGCCCGGCAGCGGCCCGTCCTGCACAGGAAACACCTCCCAATACCGCTTGCCGATGACCTGCGTGATCGGCACTCCCGCGAGCGCGGCATAGGCAAGGTTGGCGCGCAGGATACGGAAGTCGGCGTCGTGAATGAAGATGGGGTCCCGCACCGCATCGAATGCCGCGCGCCACTCGATCCGCGCCTGCCGCATGGCGCGCCGCGCAGCGGCGTCGGCCAGTTCGCGCTTGATCACTGAACCGAGGCGGCCAAGGTAACCTTTGAGGAGAAAGTCGCTCGCGCCCGCTTTCATCACCTCGACCAGCGCCTCCTCGCCGACCTTGCCCGAGATCACGATGAACGGCAGGTCGAGGTCGCTCTCTTTGGCAATCCGCAGCGCCTCCATCGCGCCGAAGCCGGGGATCATGTAGTCGGACAGGATGAGGTCCCACGGCTTTTCGTGCAGCGCCGCGCGCATAGCTGCGGCGCTCTCCACCCGATCGAAAGCCGGCTCGTAACCGCTTTGGCGCACCGCGCGCACCAGCAGCTCGGCGTCGTCGGCGGAGTCCTCGACGATCAATACGCGCAATGAGATGCGGGGTTCCGGCATGGTGAGGCTCTCGTCAACAGGGATGCCGGGCTAATTGGCTACCGGTGCAAGCTTGAGCCGCAACGGCACCACGCGCGGCTTTCCGGCGGCCCATTGGTCGAAAACCCCGGAATCAGGATTGGATGCAAGCATGTTCGTCTTTGGTATCGAGCTGACAGCATTATCCACTTTAACATCGTGGTCGGCACGCCAGAACACAGAAGCCGCCTTCTCGCTCCCGCACCGCGGGCAATGCGATCGGACACGCTGTCAGAGCCGCAGCCGAGCCTGCCAGGCCAGGTTGACGATTCGCCGGAGGGTGCCCCGCAAGAGTCGGCGCTGGCGATACGGCGGCATGGCCGGCGGTGTCCGCCGCCGAGCGAATTCGAATTCCTATCCGGGGCAAATACGGTTGCGGCCGTCTTCCTTCGCTGAATACAAAGCGTGATCCGCGGCGGCGACCAATTGGGCGGAATTGGTCTGCTTGTCGGGCACCATCGTCGCGACACCAACACTGATAGTCACCTGATCGGCAACTGGTGAATCCGCATGGGGAATACGCAAGTTGCCAAGTCCGCGCTGGATAGCCCGCGCTACCAGAATCGCACCGTTTTGCTCGGTGTTCGGCAGCACCACGACCAGTTCTTCGCCACCATAGCGGGCCAGCAAATCGCCGGGCCGCCTGAGCGCTGATCGCGCGGCCCGAGCCACGGATTGAAGGCAACGGTCCCCCGCCTGATGGCCATAGCTGTCGTTGTAGCGCTTGAAGTAGTCCACATCGATCATCAGCAGTGACAAGGGTTGTCGTTGGCGGAGAGCCCGGCGCCATTCTTCATCCAGTTTCGCGTCGAAATGCCGGCGGTTGGCAATCTCGAGCAAGCCATCGGTGTTGGAAAGTGCTTCCAGCCGATGGTTGAGGTCGGTCAAGGCCTGATTGGCCAATGCCAGTTGTTCGGTGCGCTCGGCCACTCTTTCCTCGAGACGAAAATTGGCCGCGGCCAGATCGCGGTTCTGCCCGGAAAGAACATGGTAAAGATTATGCAGCGCCGTCAACAAGGCAACGGTAGCGTTGTCGCTCCGGGACGAATGCACCTCCTGGTAGGCCTGGTCGGGGGATTTGCCGCTGCGGATGAGCGCGATCTGCCGCGCCATCGACTGGTCCTCTCCCAGAATATGAAAGCCCAGCCATGAACGAAGAAAGCCATGCAGGGTTTCCGCCGCATTGGCCATGGAGTTTCGCGAGTTCCACATGCTGGATAGCTGTTCGACAAAATCGACATGGTGCCGCCGATGCGGATCCCGGTGCAAAGGGGAAACGCCGGCTTCCTCCATCAGGCGCTCCTCTTCCGCAAAGTGGTACCGCGCGTAATCGGCGAGTTGACCGAACGTCGCCTGCAGGGATTCGGGCTCCTGCACTGGTCCCGCAATCAGGGCTTCGCCAAGCTGATTGATCAGGGTCACCAGCTGGTGATGCTCCTGATCCACCCGCTCCAGCCCAGTGGTGAAATGCCGGTTCCAGACGAAGGCTTCCATCGGGTGCCTGTCCCAGTTCAAGGTTGTCACAGCAGACGACTGAAACTCGCCAATATCCATACCAACATTATGGACTTCCACAAGATCGAGAGGCCGAAATTATCCACACTCCGTGCCATAGGTGGTCGGTACTCAGGCGTTCACTTCTTCGAACAACCGGTAGCCGTTGCGCCCGGCCGGCTTTGCCGCGTACGTGGCGATGTAGGCCTTCTTCATCAATTCGCCGGCATCATCTGCTGAATTCGCTTCATGCATGGCGAGGAAACTCAGGGTGCGGATATCGAGGCCGGGCATTTGGCAGTCAGCCGAAGGTGATTCTCCTGACAGTCCAATCTATCACCCAACGTGAGTCGGGATCAGGAATCGTGTTTCGAAGACCTCGGCCGGCACCGGTTTGCTGAACAGGAAGCCCTGCATTTCGTCGCAGTCCAGCAAGCGCAGCAGGCGCTTTTGCTCTTCGGTTTCGACGCCCTCCGCGACGACTTTTAGCTTGAGCGCGTGGGCCATGTTGATGATGGTGGACACCAGCGCCAGCCCCTGCTGTCCGACGGCCATGTCGATCACGAACGAACGGTCGATCTTCAGCGTGTGCACCGGCAGCTTGGCCAGGTAGTTGAGCGAGGAGAAGCCGGTACCGAAGTCGTCGATGGCGATGCAGATGCCCATCGCGCGGATCGCTTGCAGGCTGGCAATGTTGTGCTTGACGTCCTCCATGATCAGGCTTTCGGTAATCTCCAGTTCGAGGCCATCCGACGCCCGCGCGTCGATGCCGATCACCTGCCTGACTTCGTCAACAAAGCCGCGATTGCGCAGTTGCAAAGGCGACACGTTCACCGCGATGCGCACGGCAGCCAGACCCGCGTCACGCCAGCGCAGGTAGTCGGCGATGGTCTGGCGCAGTGCCCAGCGCCCGACGTCATAGATCAATCCGATTTCTTCCAGGATCGGAATGAAGCGGCCCGGCGGCACCAGGCCGGTGCGCGGATCGTTCCAGCGGATCAGCGCTTCGGCGCCGGCGATCTTGCCGCTCGCGAGGTTCACTTTCGGCTGGTAATGCAGTACGAATTCGCCGTTGTCGAGCGCCTGGCGCAGCTGGTTTTCCAGGGTTAGCTTGCCGGCCACCGCCGCGGTCATTGTCTGTGTGTAGAACAGGTAGCGCTCGCCGCTCGCCTTGGCCTTCTTCAGCGCAGCTTCGGCGTTCTTGAACAAAGTGTCGGCATCGGTGCCGTCGTCCGGGAACAATGCGACGCCGACTTTGAAAGCGATGCGGAACACGGCGTCATTGAGGCGGAACGGATGGTTCAGGAAAGCTTCATTGAATCCCTCCACAAGCCGCGCCATGTTGCCCTCCGCCCTGACATGCGGCAGCACCGCGGCAAATTGATCCGCACCCACGCGCGCCACAAGATTGGCGTCTCCTGCGGCATTCCGCGTTAACCACTCTGCAACCTGCCTCAGGAGCGCATCGCCGGCTGCCCGCCCCAGGCTGTCGTTGATGTTCTTGAAGCGCTCCAGGTCGATCAGGAACACCGCCAGCTTGTGCCCGTCGCTGACCGCGCTGCGCATGTACTGCGTTACCCGGTCGAGGAACAGTTTGCGGTTCGCCAGTCCGGTGAGTTCATCGTAGTAGGCCATGAAGTCGAGCCGTTCCTGCCTGCCGATGTGATCGATCGCAAACGCGATATCGCCCGCCAGTTCGGTCAGCAGCTTCAGTTCCTCTTCGCGAAAGAACTCACTCTCGCCGGCATACAGCGTAAGCACGCCAACCGCCTCATCCGATACCACGAGCGGCAAGATGGCCAGGGACCCGATTCCAGCTTCGACAAGACTCTCGCGCGACACAACCGTCGGATTGCTTCCCAGATCGTTGGCCACGACGACGGTCTTTTCCGCTATTGCACGCGTTATCATTGGTATCCGCGACGAGCCAAGCTCATTCATCGAATAGCGTTCTGCAAGCTCGGCCAAGAGCTCGTCATTCACTCCGGCCGAGGCGACCAGCACGATTTTCTTCACTCGCTGATCAAGCACGCCCAGCCAGGCCATACGAAATCCGCCGGCCTCGACCGCGATGCGGCACGCCTCCCTGAACAGTTCTTCACGATCTCGCGCGCGCACGATCAGCGTGTTGATGCCGCTCAGCACGGCGTAGACGCGGTTGAGGTAGGCGATCCTGGCGTCCGCCTTCTTGCGCTCGGTGATGTCGCGCACCAGGGTGACAATCGTCCAGCGGTCGCCTGACCACTGCGCGTGGCGCCGCAATTCGACCCATAGTGGCGAACCGTCGGCGCGGCTCCAGAGTAATTCAAAGGGTTCCGCGGCCCCCCCGGCGTCGATGACTGCGTCGTAATCGCGCTCGACTTCCGCGCGCGACTTGGACAGCAGCTTCATCGGCCCCAGCGCAAGCAACTCCTCGCGCGTCAGGTTCCTCTGGCGGCAGGCGGCGTCGTTGACATGGACGTAGCGCATCGTCGAGCGATCCGTCAGATAGATGCCATCCGCTATCGCATCCATCGCCGCGACGAAGCGCCGTAGCACCTCTTCACTACGCTTTCGCTCCGTGATGTCCAGATGCATGACGACGACGCCATTCGGATGGTCACCCGCCAGAGGTGTCACCGTCATCAGGAACCAGCGCTTCTCCGTTGGCGAATGACAGGAATACTCCAGCGAAAAGCTCCTGACCGCGCCAGCCAGCACCGAACGAATGCCTCTAGCCGCCTGCTGCGCCTCGGACGCGCCGTCTCCGCTTGCGCAGTCGCAAACCGCGAGGTAATCGAGACCGATCCCATATCCCGGGCGGAGCGCATTCGCGCCGGCAAATTTCCGCCACGCTTCGTTCACCGAGATGATGATTCCCTGGGTATCGAGTACGGCGATATGCGCCGGCAGCGCGTTGAGGATGGCGGCCTGCTTGGCGGCTTCGCTCTCCCGCAACTGCTCCTGGGCATGCCGCAACAAGAACGTCCGGCCGTCACGATCCGCCACGGCATCGACCTCGCCCGCCGTCAGTTCTTCCAGGCGTTGCCCGGTCAAGTGCAGCGTTTCGATCAGCGCGGAGATTTCGTCATGCGCGTCCCGCGGAGACGGTGGCTTGGCCCGTTTCATGCCGCGATGTCTAGCAACCCCAATGCCTGCAACACGGTCTGCGTATGACTGAGCGTGCCGACGATTCTGCGCACCGGCGGCGGCGTCAATACGACCAGGGTCGGTGTCATGAAGATGCCTTCTGCCAGCGCGCGCTTCGGTTCGCGGAACACGTCGACGATTTCGATCTCGTACCGATCCGGAAGATGTGCCCGGCAGAATGCCGCAAGATTGGCGATTGCCTGCGCCGAGTTCGGTGCGTCGCCGGCGACATACAGGCGGAACTTGAATAGGGCGCGCCGGCTCATGGCGGGCTCACTTTTCGCCCCGGAATCGCCGCGTCGGCCCCGCGCAACTCCTTCATCTGGGTGCGCCCGCGCGACAATTCGCCTTCGTGACTTTGCGTGGAGCGAACCAGCAAGGCCTTCTCGACCTGCTTCGCCACCAGTTCCGTCTGCAGCGACTTCAAGCGCACCTCGAGTTCGGCCTCCTCGGCGTCGAGCCTGACCCGCTTGAGCTTCGCGGCAGCCTCGGCGGCCTCGTGCGCGACACGCTCGGCGCGTTCCTTTTCCCAGCGCAGCGTGCCCATCAATACCTCGCCGCCTGCCATGTAGGTGTCGGTCAGCGTCACCCCGGCATCGCTCAAGATGAGCTCCCGCACCTGATTCGAATGCGCCGTGCCGCGCGATTTGACGATTGACAGGCCGCGGTTGCGCTCCCCAGCCTGCACCAGGTAGTTGAGGTGGATCCAGGTGTCCGCCAGTGCCGAGATCTGCAGTGGCGAGCCGCTTTCCGCGCGGTTCGACATCTCGTCGAGCAGGCTGGTGCAAACCAGGGTGATGCCGTCACCCTTGGACCAATCGATCAAGCGGTCCGCCACGCCTTGCGCTGTCAGATCGTTGCCCGATTTGTACCACGCGGAGACCGGATCGATCACCAGGCAACGGGCGCCATGCTGCTTCGCCAGCGTCTTGATGCGCACCAGGTAGGTCTCCGCGCTACCGGCAATGGTGCGGGCCGAGATCATTCGCAGACAGCCGTTCTTGATGTATAGATCCAGCCGGATGCCGACCGAGGCCAGGTTGCGGACCACCTCGGTGCAATCCGAATCAAAGCTGACGAACATGGTACGTTCGCCGCGCCCGCAGGCCGCCTCTGCAAACGCGCCGCTCAAGGTGGTCTTGGCCGTGCCGGAGAAGCCGGTGATCAACACGCTGGCACCGCGATAGTAGCCGCCGCCGAGCATGGTATCGAGCCGCTCCACACCACTGGAAACGCGCTCGTTGCTGACCTTGGCGTCCACCCGGCCCGGCGTACGCGCGACGGCGACCTCCAGTCCGCTGTTGCCGATCAGGAATGGCGATTCATTCTCGTCGAAGCCGGAGCCGCGATACTTCTGCACGCGAAGATTACGATGCGACACTCCCAACAGCACGCTGTGATTGAGGATCACGGCGCAGTCCGCCATAAATTGCATGAAGCCGAAGGGCTGCTCGATGATGGCGCTCGCCTCATCCCCGCCGGCCTTCGCGGTAATGATGCCCGTCAGTTGGTGCGCCAACAACCATTCATGCAGCCGGTAGATCTCGCGCCTCTTTGTCGCCGGGTCTGGCAGCAACGCCAGCACGACATCGAGGGCATCAAACACGATGCGCCGCGCGCCCATTCCCTTGGTTTGCGCCTCCAGCGCCGCCAACATCCCGCCAAGATCGAAATCCCCCGACTGGATCAGGTCCGGCATAGGCTGCGCGTCCATGAAATACAGATTCTTTTTTTGCAACGCCGCGAGTTTCCAGCCGAAGCTCTCGGCATTGGCCACGATGCGCTTCGCGCTTTCCTCGAAAGCGACGAAGATGCCCGGCTCCTTGCACGCCTGGGCGCCATGCACCAGGAATTGCAGCGCGAGCACGGTCTTGCCGGAGCCTGGTCCGCCCACCAGCAGGGTTGTACGGTCATGCGGCAGCCCGCCGCCGGTGATTTCATCGAAACCGGCAATGCCGGTTGGCGCCTTGGCTGGCAATTTATCGAGCGGAGATCGGGTGGATTTCATTCTTTCTCCTGCAAGGTAGATCGAGCCTTACGGTCGAAACCCTCTGAATTGGATTGCTTGTAAACGTCGGCCGTCTCCTGCCCGAAGTTGACAGCATTGGCATTATTCTTTTTATGGTCTGTGCGCCAGGGCACACAGACCGACGACGGAGCGGAGAGTGGGCGATGTCGAATGCCGGTGGCAACTCTCTTTCTGCGCGCCGCTTCTGACTAGAACGCTGCCCTTTCCTATACTGCCCGACGCCTATTGGAGGTGGAAATACAGATCTCAAAGGAGGACTCACCCATGCGGTCCATGAAACCCTCAGCGGTACTTTGTGTTGTGGCCTTCTTCATAACGGGATCCGCTCTTGCCCAGCAGATGCCGAACCCTTACGGCCCGAATATCAACCTGGCGGCGGCGAAGAAGGTAGCGGGCGTAGCGGCGGCAAAGGCGGTGGACATGAAGCTCAACATGGTCATTGCCATTGTGGACACGGGCGGGCAACTGGTGTACCTGGAGCGCGCTGACGTGGTGCAGTGGGGAAGCATCAAAGTGGCGGTGCACAAGGCCAGGGCATCCGCTCACTACCAGCGCCCGACCCTGTCGTTGGAGAATACGGTCAAGTCGAGCGTCAACTACCTGACGCTGGACGGCATTTCCGCCATCGAGGGTGGCGTGCCCATCGTCGAAGACGGCAAGGTCATCGGCGCGATAGGTGTTTCCGGCGGATCGTCGGCTCAGGATGGCCAGGTGGCCGGTGCCGGCGCAGCGGTGATCAAGTAGAAAGCAGTCTGTACGGAACCGGATTCGTCAGTCCGGAAAAGGGGTCTCGAAAGTTCGAGACCCCTTTCGTTTGCAGGAGTCGGCGATGGCGGCACGGCGGCTTGACGGATCAGGCGGTAAGGCGCGTCAGGCTGCAGTTGCGTGCGGAATCCGGCTCATGATGTGCTCGGCCAGCGCGGTGATGGTCAGGCTGGGATTGACGCCGGGGTTGGCCGGCATCACCGCTCCATCGCAGATGATCAGGTTGCGGTAACCGAACACCTGGCCATTGGCGTCCACCACGCCGCTTGACGCATCGCGGCCGATCACCGCCCCGCCGAGGATGTGGGCCGTGGTTGGAATGTTGGCCAGTGCCTCGGGCACCATGCTCTGGGCGATGCCGCCGGTGCGTTGGGCAAGCCACGCCGCCGCCGCGTTACCCTCGGCAATGAAGGTCGGGCTGGGTTTGCCGGTGTCCTGTCGCGTGCTCAGGCCGATGCCACCGAACCAGCGTCGTTTGGCGACGAAGGCGATGGCGTTGTCACGGCTTTGCATGACCAGGAAGATCAGGCTGCGGCGTCCCCAGTGGAAGGGCGACAGGGACTTGAGAAAGCGCCAGGGGTGCCGCAGGATCTGCCCGAGCAGCAGCAAGGGACGCGTCAGCCGGGTGCCTTCGCCAGTCAGCAGGGTGAAGAAGAACTTGGTGAAGTCGCCCGTCTCGCCGTAGGAGACAAGTTCAATGTGGGTATCCTGATCGGGGTGGATGCTGGCGCTGATTGCCACGTCCCGGCTTGGCTGCAGCCGGTCGTCGGGCAGCGTGACGGCGAGGATCGACTCGCTGTTGGTGCGCACCAGATGCCCGAGCCGCTCGCTCAGCCGCGGCAGGCCGCCGCCATGCTTGCAACGCGCCAGCAGCGCGTTGGTGCCCAACGCGCCGGCGGCAACGACTACGCCCCTTGCGCGCAGGGTGCGCGGCCGATGGTTGAACCATGCGCCGGGATAGACGGTGTCCACCGTGTATCCCGTTTCACCCGCGCCGGCGTCGAGCGGCCGGATGTCGCGCACCTCGGTCTCGGGCAGGATGCGGATACCCAGCTTTTCGGCGAACCACAGGTAGTTCTTGACCAGCGTGTTCTTGGCACCGACACGGCAACCTGCCATGCAGCCGCCGCAGCGCGTGCAACCGGTGCGCGCCGGTCCGCTGCCGCCGAAATAGGGATCCGCCACGGCCAATCCCGGCTCACCGAAGAACACGGCGCAGGGCGTGCGGGTGAACGTATGGCCGACGCCAAAATGCTCGCCGAGTTCCCTGAGCAAAGATTGGCCATCGCTTTCCCACGGCACGGTTTGCACCCCGAGCATGCGCTCGGCGGTTTCGTAATGCGGTCGCAGCGCGGAGTCCCAGTCTTCGAGTCCCGCCCACTGCGGATTGACGAAGAATGCCGGTTTGGCTCGATACAGCGTGTTGGCATAGACGAGACTGCCGCCGCCCACTCCGGCGCCCGCAGCGATGAAGATGTCCCTGAAGATGGCGAGGCGCGAAATCCCGCGCAGCCCCAGCGCCGGTGCCCAGAAGGTGCGCCGCAGGTTCCAGGTCGACGCCGGGAAGTCGGCTTCCTGAAGGCGCCGGCCGGATTCGAGTACGGCCACCGAATAGCCCTTTTCGGCCAGGCGCAGCGCGGCGACGCTGCCGCCGAAGCCTGAGCCGACCACGATCCAGTCGAAGTCGTAATGGTTATCCTGGTTCATTGTCGACGTGTCAGTCCTCGAATTCCCTTGCGGGCGAAGCCTTGCTCAAAATGAAGGACCGTCTGCCTGCCACGCATTCACTCCGCTTTCGAGTCATAAAACCGTATCAAGTTGCGGCCCGCCTGCTTGGCTTGATACATCGCCGCATCGGCCCGCTTGAGGATTTCGTTCTGGCTGGCTTCATGACCGATAAACAATGCCACGCCAATGCTCGTCGTGCAAAGATGTTCGACGGTGGTTTCGGCCTCCCCCTCGCGCTTGATTGTCAGCACATAGGGTTCCGCCAATCTGACGCGGATTTTTTCTGCAACGATCTCGGCGTTTGAAATCGATTGGGCTTTACGCGCATTCAAACTGGTCAGGATTACCACGAATTCATCGCCGCCGAAGCGCGCCACTGTATCCGTTTCGCGCACGCAACTTCTCAGTCGATGCGCCACCTCAATCAACAGCAAATCGCCAACCACGTGCCCATGCGTGTCATTGAGCGGCTTGAAGTTGTCCAGATCGAGGAACATCAGGGCGCCATGGCCACCACTGCGTTTGCTGGCAGCCATGGTCTGGCTCAAGCGATCGTCGAGGAGGCGACGGTTCGGCAGTTTGGTGAGCGCGTCATAGAACGCCAGTTGACGCACCTGATCTTCCATCCGCTTGCGCTCGGTGATGTCGATATAGATGGTGACAAAACCGCCGCCGGGTAGCGGCATGCCACGAATTTCCAGCGCCGTTCCGTTGGCGCGCACGCGCTCGAACTGGTGCGGCTGGAAGTTGCGGGCACGGACCATGTTGGCGGCGACCTGCTGCTCGATATCGCCGGGACCGTATTCGCCGCGTGCCGCGTTGTAGCGGATAAAGTCCTCGAAACACAGATCCGGTTTCTCGAACAGCGAATCGGGGAATTCCAGCAAGCGCTTGAACTGGTCGTTGTGCGCCGCCAGGCGAAAGTCCGCGTCGAACACCGAGACGGCGCCGGGAAAGTTGTCGATAATGGCGGAGAGCATATTGTTCTGCCGCAGCAGTTTTTCCTCTATGCTCTTGCGCGCGGTGATGTCGACGATCACGCCGATCAGGCCGCGTTCCTCACCGCTGGCGTCGTAGAAACGTCTGCCCGTCAGATGGCCCCAGAATTCGGTCTGGTCGGCGCGCCAATAAAGCCGGTCCACATCCACCGCGGGAATCGCGCTGGCCAGCAACGCCAGCATCTTCTGTCGTCCGATCTCGCGCTCGTCCGGGTGAATAAGGGCTACGTATTCATTGCCCACCAGTTCGTCGAGCGACCGCCCGAACATCTCGGCCATGCGCCGGTTGGCTTGCGTGATGCGTCCCGTCATGTCGAGCAGAAAGATCGCGACGCTCGACGTATCGAGGATCTGCCTGAGCAAGGCCTCGCGTCCCGCCAGTTCGTCGTTTGCTGTTGCCAGCGCCGCCGTTCGCTCGGCGACCTTTTGTGCGAGCTCCTTTTGGTGGGCCTGCAGCCTCATCACCAGGATTGCCACATAGCTCAGCAGCAGGCTGAAGAGCAGGCCGAGCACGGCCTGGGGCCAGAGTTCGAGCGGGTCACCCCGCCAGCCCTTGGTGGGCGCGACACTCAGGACCCAGTTGGCGTAGGCCAGGTCCAGATTTTGTTCCACGGGCGCGACCAGGGCACTGGATCCGGATGCCGCGATGATCTGCTTTTGTCCGCTGTCCGGCTGAATCCGCCACAGTTCGTAAGCGACACCCTGCTCTGCCAGCTGCGGCAGCCGGGCGCCGGCGAGCGCCGCTGGGAACCGGATCACGACGTTGGTGAAGCCCCAGAAGTAGGGCTTGCCGTTCGCGCCTTCAAGAAACACCGGCAAGCGCCCGACGGCACCCAGACCGCCTTGAACCAGATTCATCGGTCCGGCCAGCGTCAGCTTTCCCGTGTCTCTGGCGATCAGGGCCTCCTTGCCCTGACCCGGATTCCGAATCTGGTCGAAGCCGATGGCCTTTTCGTTAGCCGACAGCGGCACAACCTGTCGAATGATGCCCCCCGGCGACAGTTCCAGCGCGGATACGCCAGGATAAAAGCGCAGCATCTCGCCCGCCACGGCATCGAAGTCGGGAATCTTGCCGTTGCCCTGACGAACCAGTGCAGCCAGGGCGTAGGCGGCGGACAAGGCCCGGTCAATGCCGCTCTCGAGAGCGCGTGCATGGTCTTTGACCAGTACTGCAATACGCGCGCGGTCTTCCCGCAAGCGATGCTGCGCCGACTGCCATATCAGGCCTGCCGCAGTTGCTGCGGCAAGCAGAAAAATGCACGACGCCACGACCAGCGGGCGCCGGATGTTTGAACGAAGCATGGCGATCAAACTGCTTTCATCGTGTTGAGCCGCAGCCGCAAGATTCACCAGCCGCCGCATCGCGCTGGGATCGGCAGCGCAATTGCCGGGCTCCAAGTATCGGTGACCTCCCTACCTGGGTCAAATCCTATTTTCATCAGTGACTTGCGATTGATGGCGTGCGCCGGGATAAATCCCGGCTGCAGCTGATCAGGCTCTGCGCCAGGTCGTGCCCTGCGGCCCGTCTTCCAAGACGATGCCGGCCGCTTTCAGTTCATCGCGAATGCGGTCCGACTCGGCAAAATTCCTGGCTTTCTTCGCCGTGCTGCGGGCGCCGACTCTTGCTTCGATGTCCTCATTGCTCAGGCCGCCTTCGGGTGCGGCCTGAAGGAAGGTTTGCGGGTCGCGCTGCAGCAGTCCGAGCACGCCGCCCAGCGCCTTCAGTTGCCCCGCCAGCGCCGCATCACCGCGATTCACCAGAGTCGCCAGGTCGAACAAGACCGCCATGGCTTCCGGCGTGCCGAAGTCATCGTCCAGTGCGGCCTTGAAGCGCACGGCATGAGACTCGCTCCAATCCACTTCTGCTTCGCCGCTGACGCCCTTGAGCGCCGTGTACAGCCGCGTCAGCGCCTGCCGCGCGTCGTCGAGGTGGACGTCGGAATAGTTGAGCGGACTGCGGTAGTGGGCACGCAGGATGAAGAAGCGCACCACTTCGGCGTCATACTTCTTGAGTACCTCGCGGATGGTGAAGAAATTGCCCAGCGACTTCGACATCTTCTCGTCATCGACGCGGACGAAACCGTTGTGCATCCAGTAATTGACGAACTGGCACTGATGGGCGCCTTCCGATTGCGCG